>Ga0315315_10000009_pt1 | contig 152595 bp, 109 predicted proteins | sample M140m3416metaG_FD_203699 | JGI IMG/M metagenome (GOLD analysis project Ga0315315, IMG submission 203699) | Ammonia-oxidizing marine archaeal communities from Monterey Bay, California, United States - M1 40m 3416 | ecosystem: Environmental > Aquatic > Marine > Intertidal zone | place: USA...
AACCTAAAGCAGTTTGTAAAGTATTTACATATATTCCAGATGTGTAATAAGTATTGCCATTCCATATTGCACTATCACAATTAATTATGCTATCATTTGTGGTAATAGAATTGTTAATCGTTAAATCTAAAGTCACAACACTATCACATCCGTGAATTGTTGAAAGCGTATCTACATAAATACCACTTGTAGTATATACATTTCCGTTCCATACACCACTATCACAAGTAATTATGCTATCATTTGTGGCAATAGAATTGTTAATCGTTAAATCTAAAGTCACAACACTATCACATCCGTGAATTGTTGAAAGCGTATCTACATAAATACCACTTGTAGTATATACATTTCCGTTCCATACACCACTATCACAAGCAATTAAGCTATCAGTCGTCTGAATAGAATAATTAATCGTCATATCCATTGTTACAATACTGTCACATCCATGACTAGTTTGAAGAGTATCAATATATGTTCCGCTAATAGTATACATACTTCCATTCCACACAGCACTATCACAGGCTAAAATGATGTCGTTAGTAGAAATAGAGTAATTAATAGTAAGGTCCATTATTACTATGCTGTCACAACCATTAATTGTCTGTAACGTATCGGTATATATCCCTGTTGTAGTGTAAAAATTACCATTCCAAATTGCACTGTCACAAGCAATAAAACTATCAGTATTTGTGGTGCTATAATTAATTTCTAAATCCATTGTTACCACACTATCACAACCATATACCGTATTCAGAGTATCTACTAATATTCCACTCGTATAGTAAGTATTACCATTCCATGTTACACTGTCACAAGCAACTAAACTATCCGTCGTTGCAATAGAATAGTTAATCGTCATATCTATCGTCACTATACTATCACAGCGATTTATAGTTTGAAGCGTGTCTACATATATTCCGGACGTGAAATAAGTATTACCATTCCATATTGCACTATCACAAGCAATTAAGCTATCATTTGTGGCAATAGAATTGTTAATCGTTAAATCTAAAGTCACAACACTATCACATCCGTGAATTGTTGAAAGCGTATCTACATAAATACCAGTTGTAGTATATACATTTCCGTTCCATACACCACTATCACAAGCAATTAAGCTATCATTTGTGGCAATAGAATTGTTAATCGTTAAATCTAAAGTCACAACACTATCACATCCCACAGCATTTGGGAGTGTATCGAAGTATGTACCACTTACAGTAAGATTGTTTCCACCAAAGAACATACTGTCACAAACAGCTGTATCAATAGTTAATGTAGAGGTTGGCAATACAGTTACCGTAATACTATCTTGGCAAGAATTAATGCCGTTGTTTACAGTAACATAATAAGTAGTGGTAACTGTTGGCGTTGGGTTAATAGTAGCCGTGGTTTCACCTGTAGACCAATAGTAAGTGACATCATTAGAAGAACTAGAAATTATAGGAGAACTAAAGTTGACCACCGGCCCTTGTGCAGCATAGCCATAACCCATATCCATTCTAGTACCATCAGGATCTTGATCTTCTGGATCATTTTCCCATGGAATACCGTTGCCATTTAAATCTGGATTTCCCGCATCCACACCCGGTGAACCAGAAACTAAAGTATAATTGCCATTAGCAGAATCTGCAAATTGAGGAATTGTGTCAATAATACCAATTCCTTGAGAATTAATATTTGCAATCGAATAACTAATATCAAAACTTGATAATGTATCTGTTAATCCCGCTGAAAGAAGAGAAATTGGGTAAGCTATGATTGATGGATTAGATTTTTTATTAAAAATACAATTATTAAAGCTTGCATGAGAACTATCATTTATTGCAAGACCATGTAATCCATTTTTAGAGAAAGTACAATTATTGAAAATTGGAGAGGAATTATTATTTACAGAAACAGCACGTTTAAGATTTTTAACTATTAAACAGTTATTAAATATTGGACTAGAATTATTTCTGATTCTTATAATGTTTTGTCCAGAATTATTTCTATTAAAAATGCAATTATAAAATTTGGCATTTCCTTGGTTATGTAAATAAATAACACCACCTAAATTTCCAAAATTATTTTCAAAATTACAGTTATTAAAAATTGTATTATTTGCGAAACCAGTTCCATCAACAACTCCACATGGTGCATTTTGAATAGATGTATTATTTAAGAAATTACAGTTTTCAAATTTAGGATCAGAATTTATCACATAAAAAGCACCACCCAAATCATTGGACTCATTATTTATAAAATTGCAATAACTAATTTGAGTATTAGAATTACTAATATAAATACCACCCCCAAGATTGGCTTTCCCGTTCTGAATGGTAAATCCTTTTAAAATAGAACTTGAGTCCTCGCCGTTACTTAATGTAACAACACTCCCGAATTGATTACCATCAATTATGCAACTATCTCTACTCTGGCCTATTAAATAAATATTTTTACCATTGAAATTAATATTCTCCACATATGTACCGTTATTTACATATATCGTGTCTCCGTTTGTAGCTGCATCAATTGCTAGCTGAATAGTTGCATATTCACTAGGTACTAAGTGCATACTTTGGGTAGGATTAAACGCTGGAATATTACTTTTAGCATCTAGCGTAATAGATTCCCCTTCACATATACTGGTATCGTTTTGTACAATGTCTACATTCAATATATCTACAAGTACATCATCAGAGTCAGTACAACCATTAGCATCGGTTACTGTTACAGAATAAGCTCCGTTTTGGGAAGCATATATTTGTTGTGTATTTGCACCATTACTCCATGAGTAGAAGTTGTAGCCACTACCAGCATCTACTAATACACTATCGCTATTACAAGCAGAAATAGTGTCAAGTGCAAAATTAAATACAGGGGAATTATTAATAGTTAAATCTAAGCTTACGATACTATCACATCCAACTGCATTTGTTAAGGTGTGTGTAGCGGTGTTATTACTAACAGTATATGTATTCCCATCTATCCAAGTAAGACTATCGCAAGTAGTTATTGCGTCAATTCCAGCAGTACTTTGATTTATGGTTAGATTCAGAGTAACAATACTATCACAACCTAATGCATTTTGTAAAGTATCGTAGTAAATACCGCTACTAGTCACCCAACTTCCATCCCACTGAATGCTGTCACAAGCAATAGAATCTATGCTTACAAAATCTCTTTGATTAACTGTAATTGTGATATCACTTTGGCAAATTGTAGTACCACTAGTTACATCCACAGTGTAAGTTGTTGTAGTATTTGGCTGAACTATTATAGACGTGTTAGTTTCACTAGTTGGGAACCAAGTATAGCCAAATTGGTTAGGTTGATTAATATAAACATCATGAAATTTATATTGTGTATTTGCAACATGAATAGCAAATTTTCCACTGTAATTTGAAATGGGTAGCTGATGAGTTAGCTTTAAAGTATCATTAAGATATGCCCTTAATATATAATCTTGTCCAAGTTCAAGTTTTAATTTATTCCATTCTGAAAGATTTATGTAATTTACATTCAGAGACTGTAGAGTAGTAATTACAACTTCGTTCTGTATTGGCTGACCATCTGTTAATTTTAAAGTATTTTCATTTAATTCCAAAAAGAAGCCAGTATTACCGTTATATCGGTTATCGATTGCGTTTTGGGAAGTAAGTGTATTTTCATTAACTGCTAATCCGACAGACCAAGAATTTGATGGGGATTGTGAAGTTCTTTTTCCAACAACTTCAATAACTCCGAAACTTGTTATTCCACCGAACGCAATAACACCAGGAAAAGAATAAGAATTAGAATAGCCTAGTGCTGTATCATTTGTGTATGAAAAGCTTGTATTAAGACCTGATAATTCGTAATCATGAAAATATGATTTGGAGTAACTAAGAGTACCACTGGCCAACAACAACAAACTATCACCTTCACAAATAGTGGTATCATTTTGGTTAAGATCTACTGTTAAGATGTTTATTAACATACTATCACTAGCCGTACATCCATTAGTGTCAGTTACAGTAACAGAAAAATTTCCAGCTGTGGTGGCAGTAAATGTTTGACTGGTAGAACTATCGCTCCATTGGTAAGAGTTAAAGCCAATACCAGCGTCTAAAGTTATACTGTTTTCGGCACAAATTAAAGTAGTGTCAGAGCCCAAATCAATAGTAGGAGGAGAATTAACCGTAATTGTTTTAATTTCAGTATCTGTTCCATTTATAGTCAAACTAACATTAAAAGTTCCAGCTACTGCAAAATTATGAATTGGGTTTTGTATTGTTGATGTGTTTCCATTACCAAAGTCCCAGCTCCAAGAATTAATAGAAGAACTTCCAACACTTAAATCTGTGAAAGCTACTGTATTTCCTTGACAGATTATAGTGGGATCTGTTGAGAAATCTGCATCTAGAGTAACATAAAATGCACAATCATCCATAAAAATAGTATGGGAATCTATATTGGTCCAATTAGCCGTTGACCATATAGGGTTGTCAACTGAAATACAATTTAAATTTGGATTATTATATGCTACAAATTCTGTGAAGTTTATATTATTTCCATTTTTTATACTGAACTCCGTTAGTAAATTGGATGAACAATTAACCTTGTTTAATAGGCTACATGTACTTAAGTTGAGTGTAGAAAGTTGATTGTCATTTGAATAAAAAGTAGTTAAAGCTGTATTTTGACTAACATCAATTGATGAAATTTGTTGAAATGCAAAATCTAAATAGACTAGTTGTGTACAATTACTGGTATTTAAATTTGATAAATTATTTCCTTGACAACGCAGGATTTGAAGTTGAGTGTTATTAGTAACATCTAAACTATTAAGCTGATTATTGTTACACAGTAATCTCCATAGGTTAAAGTTATTAGTTATGTCTAAACTAGTTAATTGGTTTTCGCCAATTTGGAGATCGTATAATAGTGTGTTTTGTGAAAGATTAATATTTGTTATATTATTATTATAAGAATGAAGATTTTGTAGATTTAAATTGGAGGAAACATCTAACGAGATTAACTGATTATCAAAGCAGTAAAAAGTGTGCAACAAAGAAAGTGCAGATACGTTTAAACTATTTATTTGATTTTCCTGACACTTTAGAGATGTTAGTCCAAGAAAGTCTTCAATCCCCACTAAATCTACAATATTTTGATTATTCACATCCAAACTAGTAACTCCGCTGATACTTGCTGTAGTTACAGAATCGTTATTTGCTATTCCATCACCCATAGAACTAGCATCTCCAATACTTACTACATTTCCATTATCATCGTGCGTTTCTAAATATGTCTCAAAATTGTCATCTGGAACATAAGTTCTCTTTAATATTGTAAGATTAATAGTTACTATACTATCGCACCCAGTTTGAGATGTCAAATTGAATGTAGCTGTGTTATTACTAGAGTCATAATTTGTTCCGTCTATCCAAGTGTAGTTGTCAAATGCTGTAATTGTATCTGTTCCAGATGTGATTTGGTTAATTGTTAAATCTAAGCTTACGATACTATCACACCCAGCTGCATCTGTTAATGTATGAGTTGCAGAATTATTACTAGCTGAGTAAGTGATTCCGTCTATCCAAGTAAGGCTGTCGCAAGCAGTTAAGACATCTGTTCCGGTAATTACAGCTGGTTCTGTAATAGTAGCAGTGTCTGTAGATGTACATCCACTGGCATCGGTTACTGTTGCTATGTAATTACCAGCAGCTAAATTGAAGGCAGTGTCTGTAGTTTGTGCAATAGGATCATCCCATAAATAAGTATATGGTGAAGTTCCACCAGCAGCTGTAACATAGGTTTGACCATCGCTTCCGCCATTACAACTAACACTCAAACTATTGGCAGTACTTTTATTCAATTGCATGGTAAATGGAAGGTTAGAATTTAATGGTAAATCATTCCATAAATGATTAGCTCCTGTAAAATGTCCATAATCTTCACTTCCAGCGTTATTTGGTTCTCCAGAATTCCAGTTTTCAAAAGTAAGAGGCGTTCCATCTACCCATTTCCACCCATCAGAAGGCTCTGAATAGTTCGGATCATTAACATCTTGATAAAGACCTATCCAACTATTAGAATTTAAAATAGAGGAATAATGTGCCTGCTTTTGAGCATTATTTATTACTAGTAAATCTCCACCATTTGAAATACATTTTTGTCTAGCATCTGGCCAATTAAGACCAGCATTGTGATAATAGATATAATTATTTTGATATTCTCCTATGTAAATAAAATCTGTAAACTGTGGAGGTTCTTGTGTAGTTGCCGAAAGTAAGGTTGGTTCTATAATAGATATACTTCTAGTTGTAGTACAATTGTTATCATCAATAACTGTTACCGTATAATTTCCGAAGCTCAAGTTGGTAGCTGTAGCTGTGGTTTGTGCATTGGCATCATTCCATAAATAACTATAATTAGGTGTGCCACCAGTTACAGTAGCAGTAGCTGTTCCGTCTGTTAATCCATTACAAGTAATGTTGGTAGAATCTAAAAATACTAATAATGGATCTGAAATCGTTATGTTAGTAGAATCACTATCTGTACATCCATTAACATCTGTAATAGTTACATTATAAGCTCCAGAAACATTTACTGTTAATACTTGGTTGATAGTAGCATCGCTCCACAAATAGTTAAATCCATTACCAGCATTTAAATCAATACTATTACCACTACAAAGAGTAGTGTCGTTACCTAATTCAACTATTGGAGAAGTGTTAATAGTTAAGTTCAATGTAATTAAACTATCACAACCATTAGCAGCCACTAAAGTATCGTAGTAAGTTCCAGAGCTAGTTAACCAATTACCATCAAAAAATGAACTGTCACAAGCAATAATATCTAAATTATGGGTAGCTAGTGGAAGTACGTTTACAGTAACAATATCCGTTGCTACACAATTGTTAGAAGTTGTTCCTGTAACAGTGAAATTTTGAGTAACAGTAGGCACAAACGAATTTCCATTAACAACTCCGTTGTCCCAAGAATAAGTGGAAGAACCATCATCTAAAGTCCATTGCGCTTCAACATATAACCTTTTAACTATTCCTACGCAAGGGTCACCAAATACTCCATTTTTTGCTAGTATAGTTACACTGTTTTGACCCAATATCAATCCTTCAACTACGGACTGTGAAGTAGTAGAATGGCAAGAGCCAATGGTAAAGTTTCCACAAGATCCATTAGGTAAACCATAGCTTGCAAAAATCACGCTGGTAAACACTGCTCCATTCGGAGCTGTTAAAGTAGCTGGTTGATTTTCATTTGCGGTAGCACAAATAGTTCCTTGAGAATTGGAAGCTGATAAAGTAACAGAATCTCCATCGCAAATAGTTTGATCATTTCCAGCAAAAACAGATGGTGTTTCAACTAGTACATTAATGGTGTCTGAGCCGCTACAGTTGTTACTATCGGTAATTGTAACACTATAAATTCCAAAGGAAGTTACGTCTAGAGTTTGGTTCGTAGAAGCATCTGACCATAAGTATCTGTATCCAGCACCAGCTTCTAAAGTAAGAGTATTTCCCAAGCAAATAGTAGTATCATTTCCAAGACTAAATGTTGGCAAAGTAAATACGCCTATTACCATACTATCGCTAGCAGTACATCCATTGGCATCGGTACCAGTTACAGTGTAAATTCCAGCAGTTCTAACAGTTAAAGTTTGATTGTTAGAACCATCGCTCCATAAGTAAGAAGCAAAGCCAGTTCCAGCGTCTATTGTATAAGAGTTTCCTGGACAAATTAAAGTGGTATCTGCCCCTAGGTCTATAATTGGTGCAGTATGAATGGTGATGTCTAAAGGTAGTGGGCAAGAAGTTGTTGAAGATGTAACAGAAGAATTGGAGAAAGTTCTTACATGCCCAGAATTAAATCCATTTCCGTCATTTAAAAAACCTCCAATAACAACTTTATCTCCATTTCCATTAATTGAAACTGATATTCCACTTTCGTCTTCTTGAGCTTCTCCATCAATATCTAATCCTAATTGAACCCAACTAGAACCATTCCAATCAAATATCCTAACATGGCCAGAATTACTACCATTTCCATCATTGTTTCTAGCTCCTACAGAAAGTCTAGTTCCTAAAGAGTTTAAGGAAACTGAACAGCCAAATAAATCACCTGCTGCTTCTCCATCAATATCTGATCCTACTTGAACCCAACTAGAACCATTCCAATCAAATATCCTAACATGGCCAGAATTAGTTCCATTGCCACTATTATACTGTGCTCCAATAGCAATTCTATTACCCGATGAGTTTAATGAAATAGAAACCCCACTACCGTCTAAACTTGCTTCTCCTAAAATATCTGAACCTACTTGAGTCCAACTAGAACCATTCCAATCATATATTCTAACGTGACCTGAATTACTACCATTTTGATCATTCCCCATAGCTCCGGTAGCCATCCTATTTCCAGCAGAATTTAATGCAACAGAAAAACCACATCTATCATCTGGAGCAACTCCATCAATATCCTGTCCAAGCTGATTCCATAACCCTCCACTATATTCATATACTCTTACATGTCCTGCTCGATTTCCGTTTCCGCGATTATAATATGCCCCAATAGAAACTATATTTCCTGCCGCATTTAAAGCAACTTGTCCAGCTCTGCTATCAGAATATTCTCCATCAATGTCCTGTCCAAGTTGAATCCATGTCCCTCCGATAAATTGATATATTCTAACATGTCCTGCTAAAGGAGCACTACCACTATTATTGCCAGCTCCAATAGCTAAAATATCTCCATTAGAATTTAATGCAATATCATATCCACTACCGTCAGAACTTGCTTCGCCATCTATATCTGTTCCAACTTGAAGCCAATTTGTACCATCCCAATCATATATTCTTACATGACCAGCATCAGTTCCATTACCATCGTTTCCGTTGGCACCAATAGCAATTCTATCTCCTGTATCATTAAAAGATACTGATACTCCGAATATATCTCTGGATGCCTCACCATCTATGTCCTGACCCATTTGCTGCCAATTAACAGAACCCCATAAATTTCCAGAACTTGGCGGTGTATAAGTCACCTGATAATTCCCTGCTATTGCTGTAGTCAAGTCAATTTGCCCAGTATTGGCATCTATTGTTAAACCTCCCGTTGCACTAAAAGTACCACCCGCAGCACCCGTAATAGTAGCTATTGGATTGGTAGTACCTAAGCAAAACTCCGTAGCCCCTCCATAATTAAAGTCGGTAGTAGGGGCAGTAATGGTCACATCTTGCGTAGAAGTAGCGAAACAAACTCCCGGGGTATTATAAGTAATGGTATAAGTACCAGTTGTAGAAGCGTCTAAATCAATTAAACCTGTAGATGAGTCTATTATTAACCCAGTAGTTGAACTAAACGTACCACCCATAGTCCCTGTAACAGTTGCACTAGGATCAGAACCATCTGCACAATAACTTGCGGCAGAATAAGCAAATGTTGCATCTTCTAGTGGATTTACTGTTACTACAACATCGTCTGTTGCTGAACATCCGTTAGCATCTGTTCCAGTTACTATATAAGTAGAATTAGCAGTTGGTGTGAAAGCAGCAGCATCAGTAATGTTATTATCCCAAGCATAAGTTGCAGCACCTGAAGCCGAAAGAGTTACAGATCCTCCATCACAAACAGCGACATCATCACCTGCGTTAACATTTGGCAACGGATAAACACTAACAGAAACCTGGTCTGTACCCACACAACCATCAGAACCTGCTCCAGTTACTGAATAATTAATATTATTTGCAAGTAAAGAAACTTTTGAGTCTCTTAATCCATTCCATGAGGCATTATCATATAGCTCTAAACTAATTAAACCATCATTTAAATTTCTAAAAACCCAACTATTCAATCCACTAACTGATGTACATTCAACATAATACTGTTTGGTGGTATTTGCATCACTCATAAAAGACGATGAATGAACCCCAATACCATAATGAGAAGCAAAAGAAGAAGTTGATGGGTTCCACAAACGCATTCCGGAATTTCCCCAAAATCTAAATTCATCAACTGTTCCATCAACATAAGAGAATTTTATGTAAGCATATCCATTTTGATGAACATCACTGTGTAAAATATCTAATTGGACTAATTGTGAACTATCAATAATAATAGTTTCAGTAGTATTATTTACGTGAATTGGTCCCCAAGGTAAATTTGAATTATTACTATTAAGAGAAGGAACAAAAGCAATTCCATCTGTAATACCACTATACCAGGTATAATTAGTAGCTCCTGAAGCAGAAAGGGTAACAGACTCTCCATCACAAATAGCCTGATCAGGACCCGCATTAATGGAAGGAGAACAACAAGATTGAACTCTTACTAAATCTATTCCTAAATCTCCCTCTCCATTAGCACCATAATCAAAATTAATGTATATCTGTTGTCCAACATAATTGGAGACATCAACCCCAACTTGAACCCAGGGAGCTGTTGCTGAACTTTGTAAAGAACCATTCCATGAAAAAACGTTTGTAAAAGGACCTGAAGCAGAATTTCCAATACCAACATTTAAAGTTCCAACATTTGATCCAAATGCATGAAGATAAAAAGAGAGTTCTGCTGGACTAATAGCATTTGTTAAATCAATAGTAGGAGATGTTAGTGTTCCTGTTCGATAAGCAAATGTAGGAGCGTCAAATTCTGCATAAGTAGATCCAGAAAATGCTCCAGACGGTCCTGAATTATTACTGTTTCCAGATGTTGCTGGCATATTCCAACCTGATCCAGTAGTTGTCCAACCTAAGCTAGATGTCAAATCATCTTCAAAGAAATATGAAGCTGTAGAACTAGAACAAGTCACACCTGATGATTGAGATACACTTGTTTGAAAAACGTAGGGCCCCATCCAAAAACTTTGATTAGAAATACAATTTGCTCTAACATAATAACTATATTCAGTTGACGGATTCAATCCCGAAATACTATAAGAATTAGTATTTACATTAACACTTGTTCCACCTCCCAATGAAAACCCTTTAAGTCCATATTCTAAATTCCACTGATTTTCACTTCCTCCAGGTGTCCAATTAAGATCAACACTATTAGAAGAAATGTTACTGTAAGAAAGAAAGCTTGGAGAAGGACATGTAACACAAGATCTTACTTTCATTAAATCAACTGCTAAATCTCCATTCCAAGCAGTTCCACCAGATGCCCTATTGTAAGTTAATTTAACATATATTATATTTCCCGTAAAAGAAGAAACATCAATTGCCACATTTTGAAAAGAACTGTTCATACTTGAATTTTGCTGCCCACTAATAGAATAAACATTTGTGAAAGAACCAGATAAAGAATTTCCAATTTCAACAGAAAAAGACCCTATATTAGACCCATAAGCATGAAGCCAAAAAGAAAGCTCTGTGTAAGTTGTAATTGATGATAGATCAATAGCTGGAGAATAAATACTTCCCGAATTCAAGCCACCAACACTAGTCTCAAAATAAAAATAATTATTCCCACTATGAGCTGAAGAAGGTCCAGTACTTAGTGATGTGGTTTGTCCTGAATTTATCCCCCACAATCCATTTGTATTGCCAAAATCTCCAGTCCACCCCCCCTGAGACTCAAAATCATCAACATAAACATTTCCAAATGTTTTAAGATTAATCGTCCAGGTATCACTATCAGAGCAACCTGTTGAACTAGTAGTATAGGTAACAGTATATACACCAGAAGTTGAAGCACTTATATCTATTAGCCCCGAAGTTTGATTAATCACAAGTCCTGTGGTAGAATTGAAAACTCCACCAAGAGTTCCAGTAATTGTAGGTAATGGATCTACTCCATCAGAACAAAACATATTAGAAGAATATGAAAAGGAAGCATCACCATTAACTGTAATATGTCCAATTTTGATAATACTATCAGAAGATGAAGAATTTGATACAACAAGTTTAACATTATAAACACCTCCAGAATTATATGTATGAATAGGATTTTGTAGATTCGATGTATTGCCATCACCAAAGTCCCAGCTCCAAGATGTTGGAGACCCTGTGCTACTATCCGAGAAAGAAACTGTATTTCCAACGCAAATCGTAGTAGCATTGACAGAAAAATCAGCAACTGGAATAACAACCCTAGGCTGATGAAATCCCTGGAAAATTTGGAAATTTGAATTAGCTGCAGACTCGACTATAACATCGCCAATTGCATATTCAAAAACACCTGTTGAATTACTTACACTTTCACCAGCAGCAGTAAACAATTCTTGACTAAAAACAGGAAGTTTAAAGACAAAAAATAAAATAAATAATATATTTTTTATTGCTCTCAACAAAAAATTTTTACTCAGTTTCTAAATTTAAAATAGACTTTATTTCTTTTAGCTCTTTTTTCAAGCTTTTTATTTCAGAATTTTGTTCTTTAATTGCTTCAACTAAAATGGGGGTAAGTTTTGAATAATCAACTGTCAAATACCCGTCCTTTCCTTCAATTACAATTTCAGGATAAATTTTCATTAAATCTTGTGCAATGAAACCAATTTGTTTGCTAGTAGGGAACCCTCTATCTTTAAACTCACTTGAGTTCTTATAATAGTAGTATTTAGCTGATAACTTTAATACATTTTCCAGTGCATTTTCAATCTGAATAAAATCTTCTTTAAATCTTAAATCGGAAGGAGTCCAATAATTGTAAGCATAAACATTTCCCTCTACATGAAGTTTTTGACTCGGATTTGTGGTTCCAATACCTACATTTCCATTTTGTATACGCATATGTTCTTGCCATGATCCAGAGCTCCCTGACGTTGCAAATCTTAAAGGATCTCCAGTCTCCCAACTCATAAAAGGATTAGGATCTGCACTATGTCCAGAAAATAATCTTAATCTATGTGAATCATCAGAATTTGCCAAACTTACAATAGACCCGTCACTAGTAGAATTAGTTTTTAAATCCATCCCACCTGCATAAATAGTAGCTCCTGCATCTTCTGCCATATAGACTGCTGTAACATTGCTGTTTCCAAGTGTAACAGAATTATCTGCTTGACCTACGGCTAAAGACCCTATAACCGTTTGATTTACAGAGTTTGCTGCTGAAGAATAAACATTCATACCAATTAAAAGATTATTACTACCAGTTGTAATATTATTTCCAGATTGATGACCAATAGCTGTATTCCTAAAACCGCTAGTTACTTGAGATAATGAATTTCTTCCTATGGCTGTATTATCAGATCCAGTAGAATTTTTCAATGCTTCCTTTCCAATACCCACTTGATTATATCCTCCTCCATTCACTCCAGCTAAATAACCAACGTGAACATTATACGCACCAGAAGCATTTGCATTTGCATTATATCCAATAGCAACATTTTGAATTGAGTTATTTAAATTACTTCCTGCACCTTTACCAATAAATACATTATGAGTAGAATTTGAGCTAGGTGAAAGATTAGAACCAATTACTAAAGAATTTGTTAGATTACCATTGTCATATACAACATCTGATAAATCATTTAATTGAGAAGAACCTCCAAAAGTTTGTGTCACTCCATTTATTTTTAAATCGCCGGTCAAATTAATATCTCCATTAACATCCAATTTAGAAGTAGGAGTTAATGTACCAATACCAACTTTACCAGTTTGTGAATTTAAAGTAGTATTGTAACCACCATCTAATTGAATATGAAGATCTGAAATAGTGCTTTTAACTTGATTCCCATTTATTTCAACATGAGTACTTTTAATTGCACCATCAACTTCTAATTTAGAACTTGGTGTTGTGGTGCCAATTCCAACATTACCACCTTCTGTAATTCTCATTTTTTCAGAATCGACTGTAAAAAAACCAATACTTTTATTACTAACGTGACTAATATATGGATCTTGTATTCCGCCTCTCCATAAAATAAGTTTGCCATTATTTCCGGTAGTAATATTACCAGTAGAAGTCAAATCTCCAGTAAATCTACCAGTACCATTAACATCTAATTTATAACTTGGGTTTGTGGTGCCAATTCCAACATTACCAGAACTCCTAAAAATATTATTCCCAGACTCAGTCCAATCATTATCTGGGGGACTACTACCAGTACTTTTTGCAAATAGAGCATAAGGTACACTCATAAACTGTGTAGTAGAAATAATCGAATAATTTGACCCACCAGAAACATCTGCTGCAGTTTCAACATAATATGAATTATTTCCCCAATCAATGGAACTAAAAGTACCACTAACTACTGATCCTGTTCCAATCTTAAGACTAACCATACCATAGGCATTTGTAGTAGGGTTAAAAGTTTCATTATAAACTGTTGAACCATTGGCACTGCCTTGTAAAATTTTAATCCTTATCCCTACAGATTGATTTGCAATTAAAGTTCCTGAGCTATTTCGAATCACGGCTTGATAATTCATAGATTCAGGAGATTGAGCTAAAGAGGTAAAACTAATAATAATTATTCCTATTATAAGTTTAAATTTTTTGGTAAAGAATGTCTTCATTTTATTAATAGATTTAATTAATGATACAAAACGCTTATAATATCAGATTGCAAAAGTATGATATCTTGGTAACTAATTAACATTTAAATATACACTTAACAGATATTTTTTGTTGCATTTTTTAAGTGTTATTTACCTAAATACTGATAAAAACAACATTTCTGATGATAAACTGCATGAAATTTGTGACAATTATTTAAAAACTAGTATTTCATAAGCAGCCAAAGAAACAGCACTTCCTGGCACAGAAAAATCTGATTCGCTTAACAAATTTGTTCCACTATAATTTTGTAACTCTAATGGCAAAACAAAAGTGGATGTTGAATTTTTAGAGTTAATCAAACACCACGCACTAAATCCATTAATCTCTCTTTTAATAAAAATGACATCACTACTCGAATAATCAATTAATATGCCAGATTTAAATTCTTCATTAGCAGAGTAAATAGACATTAATTTTTTATAAGTATCCAATGTGGTTTGGCCATAATTCCAATTAATTAACGAATTAGAAAAAAAGGAATTTGTGTATTCCACCTAATTTCTTGCCCTGTATATATTAGTGGTACACCAGGACAAAAAAGCGTAGCTGCAAAAGCAGCCAAAGATGCATCCAAACCACCATAAATATCTATAGCCGTTCCGTCCCAAGCACACTGGTCATGGTTAGAAGTAAACCTAACTTTTTCTTTATCTTCGGGAACTGCCAAATAAGTAATATTGTGCTGATTTTCCAAATAACTAGCATTGGTTCCATTAGCAAAAATATCTACCGTTCTATTATAAAAACTCCAATAAAAATTTAAATCAAAACTAGCTTCAAAATGGTCGTTTCTAGCACCTTCTGCAAACAGAACTAATTCTCTATTAGAAATGGCTCTTAAACTATCAATAACCCTTTTCCAAAATTCAAAAGGAACATAATCAGCCGCATCACATCTATACCCATCTGCACTAGCTTCCAGCACCCAATACTTCATGGCGTCTATCATCTAATTAGCCATTGAAACGTTTTCAAAAAGAAGATCAGCTAAATCTGTCAAATTGGTTCCAGGTGGGTAAATAATAGTTCCATTTGCATCTTGTGGATAGCAACTGCTATCTGCTATCCAAGTATAGTCCAAGCAGTATGATTGGCCACCCAATATATCATTACCAGCATGTTTCTATTATGGGCCTACAAAATAAAAATTCTTAAATTTTCTAAAGCACCATAATCCTCATACAAACAATAATAATCGGAAATAGCATAAGCAGAATTAATAGGGCCTCCATTGGTCTGAATGCATAAGCCAAATAATATTTACTCCCAATTCTGCAATTTAATCTAGCCTATTTTGAACTCCTTCCAAATCCCACTCCACTAATAAATGCCCTTAAATTAACTTCGTAAATCACCAATTCTTTATTTTCTGGAATGTCGGCCATGGGCGTTGCATACTGCTGATAACCAACCGTTTCATCATCTATTGGAACTTTGTTTTTATTATATGAAAAAATCAAGCATACAGAAAAAATAGTTATTAAATAATATTGAATTCTACAACACATTATAAACCCAAAAGAATTGGCTAAATTTAATACTTTAAAATGAAAACCATAATTAAAATATTATTTATTGGATTGCTCTTAAGCTTAGTCTCCTTGAAAGCATTAGCACAAATCTCTATGTTTTCCAACCCTATTATAAAAGGCGGATACCCAGATCCTTCCATTTGTAGAGTGGGAAAAGATTACTACATAGTCAACTCCTCATTTGAATATTTTCCAGGACTTCCCATTCACCATAGTAAAGACTTAGCCAACTGGACGTTAATTGGCCATGGACTGCACCAAAAAATACAATGTACAGGAAGAGTGAACTTAGTAGATGTACAGTCTAACGGAGGAATTCATGCCCCTACAATTCGCTATCACAATGGAAAATTTTATATTATTACCACCAATGTATATCAACCTAAAGACGAACCAGCACAAATGATTAACTTCATTATAACTGCTTCTAAAGCTGAAGGGCCTTGGTCCAACCCAATAATTGTAGAAGGTGCATCGGGGATAGATCCTGATATTTTCTTTGACGACGATGGGAAAATTTATTTTACTGGAACGCACTCTCCCGAAAATCCCAAATTCTCTGGAGAAGGTGAAATATGGATACAGGAATTGGACTCTAGCAGTTTTCAGTTGAAAGGGGAAAGACACTTTTTATGGAGAGGCGCCTGTCAAGGAACTTGGGCAGAAGGACCTCATATTTATAAAAAAGAAGGATGGTATTATTTACTCATTGCTGAAGGAGGTACAGGATTTAACCACGCTGTAATGATTGCGGCCAGTAATAATATTATTGGACCATATGATGCCAATGATAGAAATCCAATTCTATCCTCCAGACATCTTAGTTACGATTACTGGGTCAATAGCACTGGCCATGCCGATATGGTAGAACTACCAAGCGGAGAGTGGAGAATGGTATGTTTAGGAATAAGAAACGAAGAAAACAGAGCATCTAACATGGGGAGAGAAACCTTAATCTTACCTGTAAAGTGGGAAAAAGAACCTTACTGGTGGAAAGAAATAAAATACAATTGGCCTGTTTGCAATCCCTCAACTGGAAAAATAGAAAAAAATTATTCTTACTTTTTACCCATTAATGATTCTAGCTATAGTCCAGTAGCTGAAGAATATGAATTTCATGAAAGTACTTTAAGCAAAGACTGGACTCACAGAAGAGTTCCTCTAGACAACAGCTATGACTTAACTACCAACTCTGGCTATCTTACCATGTACTGTAAAGAACCAACCATAGAAGAGAGAACAGGTTATAATTTTATAGGAATAAAACAAAAAGAATCCAGTTTTGAGGTATCTACTACCATTAGATTTGACCCTGTTTTAGATGGGGAAGAAGCAGGTTTGTGCCTTATTCAAAAAGACGACAACTACATACTTTTTGATGTAAAAAGAGAGGACAAAGAAAATGTACTTCAACTAGTAATCAACAACAAAAAGAAAAATCCTATTTTGAAAAAAGACTTGGTAATGGGCAAAAAATACAGAAACTATATAGAGCTTAAGGTGATAGCAAAGGACAATACTTACCAGTACTATTTCCGATACCAATCCAACGATCTTTGGGAGTTATTTGAAACTAGCAATAGCGAAATATTACTTTCCGAAGGATATACTGGAACCCACTTAGGATTATACGCAACTAGCAACAACACTAAAAGCATTAACTTTGCAGCATTCGATGTTTTTAAGCTAGAGTATTCGTCTCCACCATTAAAATTGAAAAAATGAAAAAATCTTTCTTCCTATTTTACTTATGTTTTATTGTGATTATTGGCTGTAATGAAAAAAAAACAGTACCAAATTCTTATTTAGAGATTAACAATAGGCAACAAATAGATAGCATTACCCAAACATTTGTAGATAGAGAAATTTACCCTTTTATATATACACGACTAGAAGATTCTAATGGTACGGTAGCCTACGAAAACTTAGCCAAAAATAAGCGTTTACTAGCCAATGAAAATATAGATGGAGATTCTTGGATTAGAATTTGGTCTATGAGTAAAATTGTAACCATTTGCTTAGCATTAGATTTGATGGAGGATGGTATTATATCTCTTGACGATTCAGTAATTAAATATATTCCAGAATTTAGTGATTTAAAAGTCGCTATCACCCAAGACAGTTCAGAAATAGCCTCCATAAACTGGTACAAAGAAGACTCTTCAAGAAAAGAACCTTGTCCAATTAAATATATAGAAAACGATTCAGTAATGACCATTCTTCATCTTCTAAACCATCAATCTGGGTTTTACTATTCTACCACCAACGTAGGTTGTTTAGATTCTGCCATAGCAGAAAAAAATGTATCCATGGCAGAAAACAGTCAAGATCTCATCAATAAATTGGCACTATTAGCGCTATGTCAGCATCCTGGGTCTTACTATTACTATGGAATGAACACCACTGTTTTAGGACTAGTTTGTGAAAGAGCTACAGGAAAAACATTGGCAGAACTTGTTAAAGAACGTATTACAGATCCAATGAAAATTGAAGGATTAGCCTACGACCTTCCAAAAGGAGCTACTATGCTACCTAGATTTTCTGGAAAAGACTCTTTACTCAGAATTGCTGAGGCTGGAGAACTAGATATTTTTGGACAAGATGTACCAGATTATCTTCCAGAACACAAACTTTATCTTGGTGGAGAGGGAATGATTGCGACGGCCAATGGTTACTCAGATTTCTTAAGAATGCTTCTAAAAAAAGGAATACTCAACGGCTACAGATTTTTAGAAGAAAGCACTATTGAAGACCTTACATCTCCACACACTCAAAAAGATAACATTTATGGATACAACGGTTATAACCTTTGGGTGAGTGGTGAACCATACTTAGAAAAAGGAAGAGGAGACAAAGGCCTTTGGATTGGTGGTGGATACGAAGGCACCCATTTTTGGATAGACACCAAAAGAGGATTTGTAGGAACCATTATGACTCAAATGTTTTGGGTATTTGACGGGGCTTATGGCTACTCTAAAGATGAGAGAATTAGAGGGGCTATTTACCAGCCATGGACGAAAATGGAATATAAAGACTAGAAATGGAAAGTATAAAAGAAATAAATAGAATATTTAAACTCCAATCAGAGCCGAGTAATGTTCTAAGGCTAAGGAATTCCTCTTACAAAGATAGAATTGAAAAAATTAAACGTATTGAAAATTTTATATCCAGTGAAAGCAACCACCAAATTATAGCAGATGCCCTTTATAAAGACTTAAAAAAATCAAATCAGGAAGTAATTACTACAGAAATTACTCCTACTCTACTTAATATTAAGCAGGTATCAAGAAATTTAAAACAATGGATGAAAGATGAACATGTTCCAACACCTATTACCATGGTTGGGATGTCTTCCTATATCAAGTACGAGTCTAAAGGGAATATTCTATTGATTTCTCCTTGGAACTATCCTATTTTTCTTTCTCTATACCCATTAATTTATGGAATTGCAGCAGGAAATGCCGTAATTGTTAAACCCTCTGAGGTTTCGTCACACACTTCCAAAGTTATAGCCAATATGCTACAGGCTCTCTTTGAAGAAAATGAAGTTGCCGTTATAGAAGGTTCTGTCAGGGAATCTACCGAACTTTTAAAACTACCTTTTAACCACATTCATTTTACTGGAAGTCCTAAAGTAGGAAAAATTGTAATGGAAGCAGCTTCCAAAAACTTATCGGCAATAACTCTAGAACTTGGAGGAAAATCTCCAGTAATAGTAGATGGTACTGGAAACATTAAAAAGATTGCAGAAAAAATAGCTTGGGGAAAAACGCTAAACTGTGGACAGACTTGCATTGCTCCAGATTTTGTCCTCATTAAAAAAGATCAGCTTTCAGATTTCACCAAATACTTTAAAAATTCTGTAGATAAATTTTATAATACTAAAAAAGAAGGAATTGAGAATTCCAAAGACTATGGAAGAATAGTAGATGAAAATAATTTTAAAAGAGTAGAAAGCCATTTAAAAGATGCTTTAGAGAAAGGTGCAAAAGTAGAATACGGTGGTGAATTAAACGAGAAAGAAAAATTTATGGCACCAACTTTACTTACCAATGTATCATTAGAAATGATAGTAATGCAAGAAGAAATATTTGGGCCTATTCTCCCAGTTTTAACTTACGAAAAAAATAGTGAGGTAATAGGACTATTTCAAAAAATGCCTTCTCCACTTGCCATATACATAATGAGTACAGACAAAAAGAATATTAAATTTTTTATGGAAAATACTGTTTCTGGGGGTGTGTCTATTAATGAACTGATGATGACAGTAGTTAATCCAAATCTTCCTTTTGGTGGAGTGAATAACAGTGGAATTGGCAAATCAGGAGGCAAACATAGTTTTATTGATTTCTCTAATGAAAAAGGAGTGGTAAAAAAGAAATTTGGCAATATGCTCAAACTTGTATATCCTCCATTTAACAAAAATATTTTCAAATATTTTAAAACTATTGCTAAAATATAATGAAGAATACAACAAAACTATTTAGCTATCTTCTACTAGGATCTATCCTTTACTTTCTCAACCAATGTCAACAAAAAAAAGAATCTTCTAGCATTACAGAAAATTCTTGTCATTGTAGTGATTTAGTTTACGATGAACTATATAATTATTTCTTTATTGAGGATAGAACGATCCCATATAATGGGAAATGTATGGAATATTATGAATCTGGTGAAATTAGCCTTGAAAAGAATTTTACAGATGGAAAAATGCATGGAGACATGCTTAGATTTGGTAAAAATGGAATTAGAAAATCCTTGGTAGAATTTAAGTTGAATTTCATAGATGGTAAAGCTATTTTTTATAATGTACATGGAAAAGATAGTGTTATCCATCAATATAAGAGAGGGAAATTAGTTTCCAATGGCCATTAATGACTCAAAATTAACTTCAATTTCATTTTTCAGCTTGCTTAATTGATCTTGAATTTCCTTAAGTTTTTCGGTATCATTGGTTTCATACAGCTCAAATTCTAAACTTGTTTGCTTTTCTTCTAGTTTTAGAATCTTTCTCTCCAATGACTTTTGTTGATTTTGATGCTTTTTATTTTTTTGGGAAGTCTTTTTTTCTGTTTTTTTATTTGTTTTTTCTTCAGCATTAGTATCGTTATAGTAACTATTAATAAATTGAGTGACAGGTTCGTGATAAACTTTAATAGTTTTATCTTTTATGAAATAAACTCTATCTGTAAGACCGTCTAAAAAGCCTCTGTCATGAGATACCAAAAGCAATGTTCCAGCATATCGAGCAAGAGCATCTTTTAAAATTTCTTTAGAAATCATATCAAGATGGTTGGTAGGCTCATCTAGAATTAAAAAATTATTGGGCTGAAGCAATAATTTACATAAGGAAAGTCTTGTCTTTTCTCCTCCAGATAGGACCTGAACTTTTTTTTCAATATCGTCTCCCGAGAATAAAAAAGAACCTAGAATTTGACGAATATTTTTTCTTACTTCTCCAACAGCAACATCATCAATAGTTTCAAAAACTGTTTTTTTAGGGTCTAACTTATGAGCTTCATCTTGGGCAAAATATCCCATCATGACTTGATGACCCAATTGAATATTTCCATTGTAAGAAATGTCTTTTACTATACTTTTGATAAAGGTAGATTTGCCCATTCCATTTTTACCAATTAAAGCTATTTTTTCTCCTTTAGATATCGACAAATCAACATTTGAGAAAATTTCTTTATCGCCATACTTTTTTTCCAACCCAACAATTTTAAGAGTCTCTTTTCCAGAGTGAGAAGGTTCTGGAAATTTAAACTGTATCCCATCTTTTTCTAGCTGGTCTATCTCTATATCTTCTAGTTTGTCTAACTTCTTAATCAACGACTGGGCAAAAGAAGCTTTATTTTTCTTAGCTCTAAACTTATTTATCAAATCTTGAGTGTGCTTGACCATTTTCTCTTGATTCTTCTTGGCCGCAAGCTGGGTAAAAATCTCTTCTTCTCTAAGCTCCATATATTTGGTATAATTACATTTGTAATCATATATCTTACTGTTGGCTAATTCAATAGTTCTATTGGTAATATTATCTAGAAAAGTTTTATCGTGAGAAATCAAAAGGATAATCCCAATATAATTCTTCAAATACATTTCTAACCATTGTATGGATTCTATATCTAAATGATTGGTTGGTTCGTCTAATAAAATAACACTTGGCTTTTGGATCAAAAGCTTTGCCAGCTCCACCCTCATTTTCCAACCGCCGGAAAAACTAGAATATGGTTGATTAAGTTCATTTTGCTCAAAACCTAATCCTTTTAAAATCAGTTCAGCGTCTTTTAATTGATTATCTCCATCAAGCAACAACAATTGCTCGTTAAGATCGGAAAGTTCACTTAAAAGCTTCATATATTCGTTAGAATCGTAGTCTGTTCTCATAGTTAGCTCTAAATTTATTTCATCTAGCCTATGATTTATTGACAGCAGGTGTTTATTAGCATTTAAAACCTCGTTTAGAATTTCTTCATTTGAAGAAACATTTATTTCCTGAGGAAGGTATCCAATACTTAAAGAATTTGTTGTGTTAATAGTTCCCGAATTTGGTTTTTGCTCTCCTGTTATTAATTTGAGCATGGTAGATTTACCTGCACCATTTTTACCAACAATTCCAATCTTATCTTTAGGGTTTATTTGAAAAGAAATGTTCTTATACAAATCCCTACTTCCAAAACTAACCGTGATATTTGTTAAATTAAGCATATAAAAAAGCCCTAATAAAAGGGCTTAAAATTATAAAATTATTTGGTTTTTAGAAGTGCCACAAATCGTGCTCAAATGTGAAAATTTCATTTCTAATCCTTTCAGATTCTAAGAGTGCGTCTATACCAGTCCAAGTAGGGCCAATTTTTCTATCAAATACATTACTCTCTTTTTCAACAAATGATGAAAATTCTCTTTTACGAAATAAATCATCAAAACTCATTTTTTGTGCATCATTACTATTATTATAAACAAATGAGTTATTAAAAGTTTCTCTACATTTTGGAAAGTATAACCAAAAAGTCTTCTTAAAACCTACAATATCCCCCTGGGGATTATAATTAATAACTTCTGGAGCTATACCGATAATTCTTACGTCTAACATAGATCTTTGCTTATCAAAAAACCAATCTTCTTTAAGAATGTATCGTTTAATATCAAATGTCTGATATGGATCAATATATACAACTTGCTCTGTTGTACCATCTAATTTTAAAACTGGATTATCATCCGCATCAAGGGAATCTCTAGTACCTTTTCGTCCAAACATTTCATCAAGCTTTGTTTTAAATTCTTTGGGGGATGAAAAATCACTTTCTAATATAGGGTTTCTAAACTTATCGTCTCCTTCGAGTCCTTCTTCATACAAAGTGATAGCCCCATCAGTTCCAGAATAAGCAGCAAACTTAATAACATCAAATAGTGACCTAACATCGTTTTGTGGTTCCAAAGGATATAAAAGTTTATGATTCATTTTCTCCTTTAAATCTAAAACTCTCCAAATTCTTTTGGACCACATAACATCTGCTTCTCTTAAATGAGCATATGGCACTAATCTTTTTTTTGGAATATGCTCTTGAGTATATACTCCATCTAAAACATCAGACTGTGAACCTCCAGATGCTCCTGGAAGCTGTGCTAATAATGGGTTAAGAAAAATAAATAGGAATGATATGTTAAATAAATATTTCATAATTAAAGTATTTTAAGGGAGATTACACCATCTAATGGAGACTCAATACCAGATGGGCCTTTAACATAAATATCAGTAAATGTTAAAAGTTGACCTTTGGGAATTTTTTTAATATAAGCTTTCATAGCTGGTGTTAACCTATTAGACTTGGACTCAACCGTGGCTTTAGGAGTCCACAAACTAAACCTTGTAACAGAGTAAGGTACATTTAAGGGACTATTATCTAATTCCGCCTTTATAGTACTATAACTAACTGCATTTCCTTTTTTAATAGTTCCTACTGTTTTACCTGCAAACTTTGCTACCGGTGGAGGAAGAGGAAAAACTCTAAATACTTCATTTGCTAAAGTATTAGATTTACCTTTATCATCTATTCCTGTAACAATTAGGTTAGCGGTTTTAAGTCTAGGATTGGTAACTTTTGCAATGTAATTACCTTTACTATCGGGACCTCTAACTGTACATCCTTTCCCAATTAATTTAATTGATTCGGGTTTATATCCAGATGCAGATACTCTTATTCTATTATCCCATCCAAGGTAAAGAACTTGTAAATCCAAAGCAGAAATAGCAGCGTTTGGTGCTCCAACAGAGTAATTAAATTTCCATGGCTTCCATTTTTTAACTCCTTTTTCTTTTATTGCTATAAATCCGGAAAGTATGTGATCTCCAACAGAACCTGTAATACTTACTTTTTGACCCGCTTGACCTTTAAAAGTTTTCATAGTAGTTAAATCTTGTTCAGATTCTGGTTTATTAAACTGTGAAGTGTCATCTATCCAATATTTAAGTTCCATAGCTTCAGAAGAATCATAAGCAGCAATCATCACTCTCAATCCAAGAGAATCTCCCTGATTTATATAACTAGTTGCAGAAAAAGCTAAAGGATCAATTTTATTAAAATTAAACGCTTGTACTTTAACCCTAGAGCTTACTAATTGAGAGGCTAAGGTTTGAACTTGTAGTGCATCTGATCTAACAGATGTCATGACTGCTGTTGCTGCAACAACAGGGGCATGGTCAAATTGACCATAAATCCATGGGTATTTTTCACCATGATTTAATACAAATTTAGGAATTGTCATTCTAACATAAATATTTCTCACAGTTTCAGCATCTAACGGGTCTAATTTTTTTTCAGCAATTTCCAATACAATAATAGAATCAACATAATTAGCAAATTCATCTCTGTCTGTTTCGCTTAATAAAAAATCTGGATCTTTGAGCAAAGTTGTATCAAATTTATATTGATATACTGTACCATCTTCTAATGTATCACTTGGATGATTTGCGATTAAAGCAATTAAACCATTTCTGAAATGGTGTAAGTTATCAATCAAGTGTTGCCCTTCAATTGCAATATTTTCAAAACTTTCTCCAGCTAATAATTTAGTTGGACTGTCGTAGTCATCTTTTTTTTGATAAGTTGTTAAATCTCGAATATGAATATATCCTTCTTCATCAATATGAAAAAGTGGGTTGTGGTATTCGTCATCTGATTCATGACCATGCAACTCGTGGTGCTCATCAACAGCAATAATTCCCAGATCATTTACTTTGTCTACTAATGCTTTTAATGTCTTTTTTGCTTCAGTATCATCGTTAATAATTGCTTCCTCAATACGGCTAAATTCCGAAAATTGTGTAGAGTTGTCTCCAGCATATACCAATAGATATAAATTTCTTTTAACAATATCATTGCATATATGTCTTGTTAATTCAACAATTTCATCATTAGTTCCTTTATGAAATGCAACCCTTTGTAACTCTTCAGGTGGAGCTCCAGTTGCCTTTAATGTAGCTACTTTAGTAGCAAATTCTTCATCTAGACCAACATTAAAAGATTCAACTTGTTCAATACTACTTTCTAACTTATTATTTAAAGTAACAAATGCATTGATAATTTCCTTAGATACGTTCATAGCCAATAGTGCCATAAGTACTAAGTACATTAACCCAATCATTTTTTGTCTTGGTGTTTCTTTACCTCCACCCATAATCTATTTTTTATTTAAAATTGGTTAATAATTACTTATTGACATTCATTGCTGATAACATGTTTCCGTAAACTGAATTTAAAGCAGCTAGGTTAGATGTTAAATCAGACATAGTTTCTTTGTACTTTTTAGTATCGTCTACAGATGACTGAAGATTACTTACAATATTAGAGATTCCAGATGACATTTCATCGCTAGCTTTTGACAAAGCTGAAACCCCTTCTAGTTGCATCTCATATAAATTATTAAGTTGTGTTAAATTTCCAGAAACTTTATCTAATTGATCTCCTAAATTAGATTCACCACCAGACATAGTTGATATTTCTTCAATAGAGGAAGCTGCCTTAGAGTAAGCATTGCCTAAAACGCTTGCTTTTTCAGAAACTTCAGAAGAAGCTTTATCATAAGCATTAGATAATTCACCGACTTTTGATGTTGCACCCTTAAGGTTTTCTACATATTCGTTGGTTGCATCAGAAGCAGAAGTTATATCTCCTAACTTACCAGCGTTATCACTTAAATTTCTCATCCCAGCACCTAGACTTTTAATTAATTCAGGCTCAATCTTTGCTTTAGCTAACATATTATCTAGTTGCTCAACAACAGATTCATTACTTGAGTCAGGCAATGCGTGAGGGCTATGTTCATCATCAGAATGACCTAAAGCTAATTCAGGGTAAGCTATTGTCCAATCTAATTCTTCATGCAGAGGTTCATGAGCAGAAAGCATAAAAATAATAGCTTCAATTCCTAGGCCACCAATTAGCATATAAGATGCTCCTGGCCAGTGCTGTATTTTAAACATAGCACCAATAATTACAATTGCGCCTCCGTATCCATAGACGTACTTCATTCCTACTTTGAATTTTCTACTTTCAAAAAAACTATCTCCTGAGCTCATAATTTTATTTTTTTTAATGTTTTGTATTAATTTATTTTAAAAATCTCCTGATTGATTAGGACCACCTCTTCCTAAGTAACTCATTACACTACGAAAACCAATATAACTCTTCGCTGTATCTTGGTATTCGTATGTTCTAGTACCTGATTGAAGATAGTATCCTATGTCTTTCCAAGATCCTCCTCTGATTACCTTCCTTTTCATTGAAGGTGGATCATGATCTAGGGCATTGTAAATATACTCTGTATTCATATCGTGTCCATACTCATACATTGACTCATCGTAGGATGTTCTACACCACTCGGCAACATTTCCAGCCATACAATATAATCCAAAATCGTTAGGATGATAAGAATTAACTTTTACAGTATGAAATCCACCATCTTCCATATAACGACCTCTTATGGGTTTGAAATTTCCCAAGAAACATCCTCTTGAATTTCTAGCATAAGGTCCTCCCCAAGGGTAAGGATTATTATCATGTCCTCCCCTTGCAGCATACTCCCATTCAGTTTCACTTGGAAGTCTGAAATCCTGTATAAAAGCTTGATTATTATTTCTTCTAAATGAATTCAACAATTGTGTTCTCCAAACATTAAATGCATTACATTGTTGCCATGTTACTCCAACAACTGGATATTCATCATAAGCTGGATGCCAGAAGTACATATTGGTCATATATTCATTATTAGCAAAAGTAAAATCATGAATCCAACATAAAGTATCAGGATAAACATTAATAATTTCTTTGATAATAAATCTTGAACGATCTGAATGTCCTCTTATAGCGTTATTCTGACCCTTACTATTTCTAAAACCTAAATTCATATCTCTACCACTAACTTGACCTGGGTCAGCTGGAAAAGCCATTTCAGAATCATTACCCTGTTTATCTACCATTTTTTCTCTATGTTCAGGATCTATTTCGGCATCGGAATTTGCTAGAGATTTAATTTTAACTCTTCCTTTTCTTGCAGCTTCTTGTAAGTCAATCCAATAATACTCAAATCTTAACTTTCTTGTGTCAATTTCTTTTCTAGAATAAAATCTTTCACTCTCATTTAAAAACATAGATGCTAAAACAGGAGCAGTTTCAGCTGCAATTTTGTTAGAAGAACCATCACCAAATGCATTATAACGAAATTTTGCATCCCAGTTTAAACTCCATTTTTCTGGATCATTTTCTGAAAGATCATCATCGTAAGTTTTAATCAAAAATCGCTCCTCATCAATTTCACCAGCTAATTTCCTTAAAGCTATAGAGTCTTTAACCCAATTAACAAACTGACGATACTCATTATTGGTAATCTCAGTTTCATCCATGTAAAATGCTGCTACAGAAACTGTTTTAGTTTTATTATTGCTGGTGGAAGGAACATCTTCATCACTTTGACCCATGTTGAAGGCTCCTGATTTAATGTATAACATTCCATATGGATCTGCTTGATACCAAACTGGTCTCCCCATAACTCCTATTAGATGTCCGTTGCTTGATTGCGTTGTACAACTAGAAATAGTTAGAACAACAAAAATAAAATATAATAATTTCTTCATTTTAAAGCTTTTTTTATATAATCCAAACCAAAAATAGCTTGATAGAATTCCTATAACGATATTTGATTTAAATAGTTTCATTTTTTATAAAAAACGAGGGTTTTTGGATTTTTCAACAGGGTCAGGCTTAGATATTTTAAAATTGTAATTCAACATGATATCATGAGAGCCATTGCTGTAATTCCCAATAACACTTGTTGTAATTCCATACGCATAGCCGAATCTTAATACACTACCATCTGAAAATGGATGTTTATAACCTATCATTGGGGCTATTTCATCACCAAATCTATAGGTCAAACCAGCCCAAAACATGTTTTTATACAAAGCATTTATGTTCACATCCATAATAGAAGAAGATACATCAGATTTAATAAGTATATTCGGCCTAAGCTGAATGTCAGAATTTAAATCGTAGTTAAATCCTGCAGTAACCCAGTAATGATGAACGTTTTGAATGTTTAAATCATCCATACTAAAACCACCTACATGGGTAGTTGAAAATCCAAAATATAATTCTTCAGTAGAGTAAAAAAGTCCGATATTGATATCAGGTGAAGATTGTGAAACGCTTCCTCCTAAAGTACCTCCAACACCAGGTATTGAATTATCTAATTCCCAACTATTTCCTGATGGTGTCCTCCATTCTGCATCAATTGATTTTTGAATAAAACCCAAACTAGCTCCAATACCTAATTGGCCAGATCCAATATTTAAGTGGTAGGAGTAATTTAATCTTGCAATACTATTTTTTTCAAATCCTAATTGATCTGAAACATAGGTAAGCCCTAAACCTCCTCTAAGTATTCCAACAGGAGCATGAATGTTGACCATAGCCGTAGTTGGACTCCCTGAAAAGCCCGACCATTGTTGTCTAGCTATCATTGTTGCGTTAATATTTCTATTCATCCCTGCATAACCTGGATTAAAGGACAAATTATCGAACATGTAGTGCGTAATTTGGTAATCTTGCTGGGCAATAAAATTTCCAGAAAGGATTATAAGCATTATATAAATAATAGTTTTTTTCATTTATTTAACTGAAAATCAATGTTTTATCTTAATAAGTTAACAATTTAATATGGCATATTAATTTACGAAAATACAAATTTTAACTTGTAAATATAACATTTTATTAACTAATTTAACTTCCTGTAGGTCTTCCACCACAAATCCGGAATAACTCCGTTTTGAGCAATTTTATAATCTTCGTAGTTGCAAGGAATCAAATGGTGTCGCTCAAATTTGAAATCTTTTGTAGGTGGATAAGGCACTTCTAACCACCACCTATCAGTCATTTTACTTTTGTGAAAAATAAGATTGTGGTTTGAATCTTCATGATATACAAAATACTTAATTAATTCTTTTTTACTCCCTGCTGGGAAATCATTTTTTCTTTGAGAAAACCCCATTACTAAAAAGAATATTAGCTGAGCGACTAACTCTGAATCCACTTCACTTATATCATCAGACTTTAAATTGTAAAAACCAACACTTGAAACCTTATCACTTAACCCAGCATATTTAATCATTTGACACATTTCATTGCCAAAAAAACCATTTGGATGATTTGAGATGCTATTTTTAAATTCAGAATTCCTCAACGAGGATAAATCGACACTCAATAGGTCGGTATTTCTTAAAATAGGCTCTGATTTAGAAATAGCATTTTGGAGCTCTCCTAGTCTTACATAATCAAAAAACAATTCGTCAAAAAACCTTAGGTCATCTGGCCCAACATAATATTGTTGACAACCAAGAATTGAAAAATTAAATAAATTATTTGGACTATGAACCAGCAAATGATTAATGTAGTTTTTGTGAGATATATCCTGCTCTTTATCAACTACATCAAAACTATGGTCAATGCAAGTTAAATTAATAGGTTGCTCCAATCGCTCATAACCTAAATAGTTGGCAAAAGTTAAATCTTGAGAACCTCCTAACAAAACCAAAAGCTTGCTTTTTTTTTGAATTTCAAAAGTAATTTCCTTTAAAGCAGCATAAGTATCTTTAAGAGTAGAACCAGCGTCCAAAATACCAAGATCTGAAATAGTTAAGGATCCTTCCCACATAAAATTATAAAGTTTATTTCTTATTGTGTAGTGGTCTATTTCATTCTTTTTCTGGCTGGAGAATCCTCTGTTTTCATTGACTGATAAGAATACAATATCAGACGATTCCCATTCAGGAAAGCTATTTACATGAGAATCAACAATACTTCCTATTGAGTTTTTAGAAAACTCAATTGGAAGTATTGATTTAAAATAAATTTCAAGACTCATTTATTTGGCTTTTAAAAGAGATTTGGCTTCTTCTAAAGTTATTTTCGCAGGATCTTTTGTAGTTGCTAATTGTTTTTTCTTCTTGCCAGAAATGACAAAGAATTTACCCCATCTTCCTTTTTCAACCGAAATCCCCTCTTGCTCCCATTTTTGGACAACTTTTTCTATTTCTTTTTTCTTCTTTGCCTCAATTAATTCTACAATATCTTCTTTAGAAAGATTGTCAAAATCATATTTCTTATTTACATTAATAAACAAATCGTTCCATTTAATAAAAGGCCCAAATCTGCCTTTCCCTTTAGATACTGGAAGATCTTCATATTCTGCAATTGGAGCATTTGCTGCTCTTTTTTCATTAATTAAAACAATAGCATTTTCTAATAAAACCTCGTCTGGCTCAGTACCTTTTGGAATTGAAACATTCTCAGAGCCAAATTGTATATATGGACCAAATCTTCCAACCTTAATAGTCACCTCTAAATTCTCGTGCTCTCCTAAAGATTTTGGGTAATCAAACAATTTTAAAGCTTCTTCTAAAGAAATAGTTTTAATATGTTGACCCTCTTTTAAGCTAGCAAACTTAGGTTTTTTAGTCTCATCCGATGTCTCTCCAATTTGCGCAATAGGTCCATACTTCCCTAGCTTAACATATAAAGGCTCCCCGCTTGCTGGGTCTTTGCCAAGTAGTCTTTCCCCATTGGCTCTTTCTGCATTCTCTTTGGTATGTTCTATAGTTTTATGAAAGGGAGAATAAAAACTGGACAACATATCTGTCCATAACAATTCGCCTTTTGCAATGGAATCCAACTCTTTTTCAATATCAGCAGTGAAATTGTAATCCATAATATTTTTGAAATGCTCCACAAGAAATTCATTTACCACTTCTCCAGTTGTTGTAGGAAAGAGTTTTTTTCTATCTGCACCAAAATTTTCAGTTAAATCAACTTTATTAATAATGTCTTTTTTTAATACAATTTGCTTTATAACTCTAGACTTACCTTCAATGTCTTTATTCTCTACATATCCTCTTTCCTGGATAGTTTTAATAGTTGGAGCGTAAGTTGATGGTCTTCCAATTCCTAATTCCTCCAGTTTTTTAACCAAAGATGCTTCGGTAAATCTTGCAGGCGGTCTTGAAAATTTTTGAGTTGCAGAAATTTCATTGCAATTCAATATTTCACCCTGAGATACATCCGGTAACTCCTCACTTTTGCTTTCTGAATTAGCAGACTTATAAAGCTTTAAAAAACCTTCAAACTTTATTACTTCTCCAATAGTATTAAAATTCTGTTCTTGTTCGTTATGACCAATCTCAATATTAGTTCTTTCAATTTCTGCATCACTCATTTGTGAAGCCATGGTTTTTTTCCAAATTAATGAATACAACTTATCTTCTGGAGACCCATCTCCAATGGAGCTAATTGTAAAATTAGAAGGCCTTATCGCTTCATGAGCCTCTTGTGCAGACTTATTCTTGTTCTGGAATTTTCTAGGATTTGAAAAATTAGAACCAAAATCTTTTTCAATTTGTTTTTGAATAGCTGTCATTGCATCCTTAGAAAGACTTACAGAATCTGTTCTCATATAGGTGATTCTTCCAGACTCATAAAGCCTTTGAGCAACAGACATCGTTCTTGAAACATTAAAGCCTAAAACTCTACTAGCTTCTTGCTGCAAAGTAGAAGTGATAAAAGGAGCAGATGGTGTTCTTTTGCCAGGTTTTTGAGTTATTTTTTTAACTTTAAACTCTTTACCCTTAGATAGCTCTAGAAAACTTTCAGCATCTTTATATGAAGAGAAGTTAGATGCTAATTCTGCTTTAAAGACAACACCCTTAGATTCAAACTCAGCAACCACTTTGAATGTTTCAATTGGCTTGTGATTTAATATTTTATTTTCTCTTTCTACAATTAATTTTACAGTAACAGACTGCACTCTGCCAGCCGAAAGGCTTGGTCTAATTTTCCTCCATAACACTGGGGATAATTCAAAACCCACAATTCTATCGAGAATTCTTCTAGCTTGTTGAGAGTTTACTAAGTCTTCATTTATTAGTCTTGGTGAGTCTACAGCTTTTAAAACTGCCTTTTTTGTAATTTCATTAAAAGTTATTCTTTTGGTATTATTAGAATTTAATTTTAGGGCATGTAATAAATGCCATGAAATTGCCTCACCCTCACGATCCTCATCCGTTGCTAACCACACAGTTTTACATTTTTTTGCAATACTTAAAAGCTCGTTAACTACTTTTTTCTTTTCTTGCGGAACTACATATGTAGGATTAAAATTATTTTCAATATCAATAGGATCTCCTTTTCTAGGTAATTCACGGATATGTCCGTAACACGATTTTACAACAAATTCACTTCCTAAAAAACCTTCGATGGTTTTGGCTTTTGCTGGGGACTCTACTATTACTAAATTATTCATTTAAATACTATTTATTACACTAATAAAGGAATGCAAAGAAATAAAAATATAGTTGATTGAACAATTCACAATAAGAAATGATTAACTTTTTTTAGATGTAAGTGCATTAATTTATCAATAATTAACACTGTCATAATGGCAGTTAACAGATTTGAATTATCTTTGTGAAATATTTGCTTAAAATGGAAAAGATTATTTTAGAAGAAATACAAGGAAATCCAACTTTTAAAGTCAGTTTAAACAACAACTCTAAAAAACTTTACCTAGAAAGTTATGGATGTCAAATGAATTTTTCTGATAGCGAGATCGTTGCTTCTATTTTGGATAAAAATGGGTACAACACCACAAGAAATCTCCAAGAATCTGACTTAATACTACTTAATACTTGTTCTATTCGTGAAAAGGCAGAACTTACTGTAAGAAATAGACTTAAGTCTTTCAAAAAGCTCAAAAAACAAAATCCAAAACTAATCGTTGGGGTCCTAGGCTGTATGGCCGAAAGGATGAAAGAATCTTTACTAGAAGAAGAGAAATTGGTTGATTTAGTAGTAGGTCCAGACGCTTACAGAGATTTACCAACTCTTTTAGAAGAAGTTGAGGGTGGGCAAAAAAGTGTGAATGTTTTATTATCTAGAGAAGAAACATATGCAGATATTAGTCCTGTAAGATTAGACATCAAAGGAATATCTGGGTTTATATCCATAATGCGAGGTTGTGACAATATGTGTTCTTTTTGTGTAGTTCCTTTCACAAGAGGCAGAGAGAGAAGTAGAAGTCCACTCACAATTGTTGCTGAGGCTAAAGACTTGTACCAAAAAGGATACAAAGAAGTTATCCTTTTGGGGCAAAATGTAGATAGCTACAGGTGGAATATAAATAAAAAAGAAGAGGTAATTGACCAAAACATTCCTACCACCAACTTTTCAGAACTTTTGGAAAAAGTAGCTCTTGTAGCTAAGGACTTAAGAGTTAGGTTTTCTACTTCGCATCCTAAAGACATGACAGATGATGTTGTTCACGTAATGAAAAAATATCGAAATATTTGTAATTACATACACTTGCCAGTACAATCCGGAAGCTCCAAAATTCTTCAAAAGATGAATCGAGGTTATTCAAAAGAGTGGTATTTAAAAAGAATAAAATCAATTAGAGAAATAATCCCAGATTGCGCTATTTCTACTGATATAATTACAGGATTTTGTGACGAATCAGAAAAAGATTTTCAAGAGACTTTAGATCTAATGAAAAAAGTTGAGTTTAATTTCTCTTATATGTTTTTTTACTCTGAGAGACCTAAAACTCTTGCCGAAAGAAAATTCAAAGATAATATACCCTTAAAAATTAAAAAGTCAAGACTTCAAAAAGTAATTGATCTTCAAAAACAACACTCTTTAAAAAGTAATCAAACTTCTGTTGGGAAAATAATGGAAGTTTTGGTTGAAGGGCCTTCCAAGAAATCGGCACTTGAATACTGTGGAAGAAATGATGAAAATTACAAAGTTGTTTTTCCTAAGGAGCATTCTAAAGAAGGAGATTATGTAAATGTACTTATTGAAAGATTTACTTCGGCAACATTAATTGGTAAAATTATTAAAAAATGAATTTACAGACTGTTAAAAATAGATTTGGAATTATTGGAAACTCTGAACCATTAAATAGAGCATTAGATGTAGCCATTCAAGTTGCACCAACAGATATTACTGTATTAATAACTGGAGAAAGTGGTACTGGAAAAGAAAATATGCCAAAAATCATCCATCACTATAGCTCTAGAAAACACCATGAATATATAGCTGTAAACTGTGGTGCAATACCAGAAGGAACCATAGATTCAGAACTATTTGGACATGAAAAAGGGGCATTTACTGGAGCCATGGATAGTAGAAAAGGATACTTTGAAGTTGCAGACGGAGGAACAATATTTTTAGACGAGGTTGCTGAACTTCCTCTTCCTACACAAGTTAGACTTCTTAGAGTTCTAGAGACAGGAGAATTCATAAAAGTTGGGGCTTCTAAAGTTAAAAAAACAGATGTTAGAATTATTGCTGCAACAAATGAAAATGTTCAAAAAGCTATCCAAAAAGGAAAGTTTAGAGAAGATCTTTTTTATAGATTAAGTACCGTTCCTATTTCCTTAGAACCTTTGAGAGAAAGAAAAAATGACATCCATTTACTATTTAGAAAGTTCTCTGCAGATTTTGCTGAAAAATATAGGATGCCTGGAATCAGACTAAATCAAAAAGCAGTAGATATACTAGAAAAATATTCATGGCCAGGTAACATACGACAACTTAAAAATGTAGCGGAACAAATTTCAGTTATTGAAAATTCTAGAGAAGTTGATGAACTTATTTTATCCAAATATCTTCCAGATATTGATTCTAGTAGAAATCTTCCAATGGTTATTGATGGCAAAAAAGAGAGTGATAATTTTTCAGAAAGAGATATACTTTATAAAGTACTTTTTGAAATGAAACAAGACGTCACTGAAATGAAAAGAGTTATTGTAGACCTTCTTAATAATAACAATTTGTCTAGCAACGAAAAAACTGCATTGATAACCAAACTAAGTGATCCTTCGAATTTTGAAGGGGAAATTAAAATTAATGAACAACCAAATAATACAGTTTCATTGCAAGAAGAAAACATTAGAGAAGAACCTCCATCCTATAATATTTCTTTTCAAGAAAGTGTTGAAATTGAAGAATCTTTATCCTTAGAAGAAAGAGAGAAAGAACTTATTCAAAAAGCACTTAAAAAGCACAACGGAAGAAGAAAAAATGCAGCAAAAGAACTTGGGATTTCTGAGAGAACTCTTTACAGAAAAATTAAAGAATTTGAAATTTTAAAATAAGTGAATAAACTGAAAATAATATTTATTAGTATAGTATTAACTAGATGTGCATTTCCTCAATTTAGTTTTAAATCTGGTGGTTCTGAGACCAAAGAAATTAATGCCAAAACAATACAGGTAGATTATTTTGATAATAAAAGTGCTATTGGTGGTTCCTTTATTGGTGCAGCCTTTACAGAAGGCTTAAGAGATATCATGCAATCTCAAACAAAGCTTAATTTAGTAGCTGAAAATGGAGACTTGCAGATTAGTGGAGTTATAAAAAACTATATAATTAGCCCTGTAAATATTCAAGCAGGAAGTGAAAGCGCAGCCCAAAACAGACTCAAAATGTCTGTAAACGTAAATACGTATTACAATCAAAATGACTCTATTGGGCTTAACAATAGTGCATTTAGTGCTTTTGTAGATTATGACGCTGCCTCAGATTTTAGTTCAATTGAAGAAGAATTAGTTGAAAACTTAAATTATCAAATCACGCAAGATGTTTTTGACAAAATATTCGGAGGAGAATGGTAGAATATTCATTGAAAAATATAAAGGAATTAATAGAAAATCCCGAAAAAGTATCTGAAAAAGAGCTAAAATTTTTTTTCGAACTCACTTTAAAATATCCATTTTCAGGGATTTGTTTTTTATTTTTGTCTAAAATTCTCAACTATCAAAAAAGAATTGGTTTCGAAAAATCGCTAAATAGTACAGCACTCAGAATTAGTGATAGATCCTTGCTATATGACAGAATTCACATCAGAAAAAAAATAAATGAGGATAAAAAAAATGATTTTAAGCAGAAAAATAACAACGATTTAAATGTTTTAGAAAAAAACATTTATGGCAGCTTAATTCAAAACCAACTAATTAATGAATTAGAAAATCAACAAGAGATTATTCAAACTGAGCAAGAAGTTGATAGTCCGATAAAAGAAATTATGCCTCTTAATGAGTGGTTGCTTGTTAAACCCAGTCAAAAACCTAATTCTAGAGAAAAGGAAATTGATAATATAATTAAGAATTTAAACGATAGAAAAATTTCTACAGAAAGAAAGAACTTCTATTCTGCTGCCAACGCAGCTAAAAACAGCTTAAAAGACAACGATGATATGAATACTGAAACATTAGCTGAAATTTATGTCAAGCAAGGCAATTACCCTAAGGCAATAGAAATCTATGAGCAATTGATGTTGTCTAATCCAGAAAAAAAACTTTTCTTTGCAAGCCGAATTAAGTACATTAAATTAAAAACACAACCATAATATGGGAACTTTATTAATGATATTATCAACTATTACAGCAATTTTGCTAATTGTAATAGTTTTGCTTCAGAACTCTAAAGGTGGAGGGTTAGACTCTTCATTTGGAAATGTTAACCAATTAGGTGGAGTTGCTCAGTCCACAGAAACTATTGAAAAAGCTACTTGGACTCTAGCAGCTGTCATGGGCTTTTTAAGCCTTTTAGCTGCATTTAATTTTGGAGGTGGCAATAACGAAATTTCAACTGACATAGATAAAAATGAAGGAATTAGCTTACCGTCTTCAGGCGATCCAGTCAATCTTCCAACTGATTTACCTAATTAATTTAATGTCAGGATGTCATTTTCTGACCTCAGTTTGGTCAAATTGTCAACATTCTAATCACTATAACTTAATGGCACAAAATGTGCAGTAATAAAATTATTAATATTAAATACTAAATAATGTCTATAAATGTAAAACCACTAGCGGATAGGGTAATTATTGAACCATCTGCAGCCGAAGAAACTACATCTGGAGGAATCATAATCCCTGATACAGCAAAAGAAAAACCTAAAAAAGGAAAGGTAGTTGCTGCTGGAAGCGGTAAAAAAGACGAACCGGTAACTGTTAAAGTAGGTCAAACTGTATTGTATGGACAATACAGCGGAACAGAAATTAAAATTGATGGAAGTGATTATCTTATAATGAGAGAAAGCGATATTTTTGCAATTGTTAAATAACTAAATTAAAATAAAAATGGCTAAAGAAATAATATTTGATGTAGAAGCAAGAGACAGACTTAAAAAAGGAGTTGATGCACTTGCTAATGCGGTAAAAGCAACATTAGGTCCTAAAGGAAGAAACGTTGTAATTGACAAGAAATTTGGTGCCCCTCAGGTAACTAAAGATGGAGTAACTGTAGCTAAAGAAATTGAACTGAAAGATCCTGTTGAAAATATGGGAGCTCAAATGGTTAAAGAAGTAGCCTCTAAAACTAACGATACTGCTGGTGACGGAACTACCACTGCTACTGTTTTGGCTCAGGGAATAATAAGTTCAGGTTTGAAAAACGTTGCTGCTGGCGCTAATCCAATGGATTTAAAAAGAGGAATTGATAAAGCTGTCAAAACTGTTGTTGAAGAATTAAGAAAACTATCCAAAGATGTTGGTTCTGACAATGATAAAATAAAGCAAGTAGCATCCATTTCTGCTAATAATGACGAAACCATAGGTTCTTTAATTGCAAAAGCAATGGAGGTTGTTGGAAAAGATGGTGTGATTACCGTTGAAGAAGCAAAAGGTACTGAGACTGACGTAAAGACTGTTGAAGGAATGCAATTTGACAGAGGATATTTGTCTCCATATTTTGTAACTAATGCAGAAAAAATGATTGCAGACTTAGAAAGTCCTTATATATTAATCTACGATAAGAAGATTTCTAACATGAAAGACCTTCTACCCGTTTTGGAGCCAGTTGCTCAAACTGGAAAACCTTTATTGATTATTGCTGAAGACGTGGATGGTGAAGCACTAGCAACATTAGTTGTAAACAAAATAAGAGGTTCTTTGAAAATTGCTGCTGTCAAAGCTCCTGGATTTGGAGATAGAAGAAAAGCAATGCTTGAAGATATTGCTATTTTAACTGGAGGTACTGTGATTTCAGAAGAAAGAGGTTTTAAAATGGAAAACACCACTTTAGAAATGCTCGGAACTTGTGAAAAAGTTGAAATTGACAAAGACAATACTACTTTGGTTAATGGCGCAGGGAAAAAAGGTGATATCTTGGCTAGAACCAACCAAATTAAAGCTCAAATTGAAACGACAACTTCAGATTACGATAAAGAAAAGTTGCAAGAAAGATTGGCAAAATTAGCTGGTGGTGTTGCAGTTCTTTATGTAGGTGCTGCTACTGAAGTAGAAATGAAAGAGAAAAAAGACAGAGTTGATGATGCTTTAGCTGCAACAAGAGCAGCAGTAGAAGAGGGTATTATTCCTGGCGGTGGAGTAGCATATATTAGAGCTGCGACTTCTTTAGACGAAGATAGCGGTGAAAATGAAGATGAATGTACAGGTATTAAAATAGTTAAAAGAGCTATTGAAGATCCTTTAAGAACTATTGTTGAAAATGCAGGTGGAGAAGGTGCTGTTATAGTTCAGAAAGTTAAAGAAGGTAAAGGAGATTTTGGGTACAATGCTAGAACTGACAAGTACGAGTCTCTTATGAAATCTGGGGTTATTGACCCTACTAAAGTTTCTAGAAGTGCATTAGAAAATGCTGCCTCTATTGCTTCAATGATGTTAACTACAGAATGTGTTATTTCTGATGAACCAGAAGACGAAGCTCCAATGCCTCCTATGGGCGGTGGAATGCCAGGTGGAATGCCAGGTATGATGTAGTATTTATATTATTTAATTCTATGAAAGCCTCATCTTATATTGGGGCTTTTTTTATTTAGAATTTTTAATGATGTCGTCTACTACTAAAGGATCTAATAATGTAGACGTATCTCCCAAAGTAGATGTATCTCCATCTGCAACTTTTCTTAAAATTCTTCGCATTATTTTTCCTGATCTAGTTTTAGGCAAACCTTTAACAAATTGAATTTTATCTGGTTTTGCTATAGGACCAATTTCTTTAACAACTGTTTCTAAAATTTGCTCTGTTAATTCATGTTCAGATAGAGAATTCTTGTCTAAGATAATGTAGGCATAAATACCTTGACCCTTAATGTCGTGAGGGAAACCAACCACAGCACTTTCTATTACCAAAGAGTACTCATTAATGCCATTTTCAACTTCGGCAGTTCCTAGTCTATGACCTGAAACATTAATTACATCATCTACTCTTCCTGTGATCCTATAAAAACCATCATGATCTCTTTTACAACCATCACCAGTAAAATATTTTCCAGGATAATTAGAAAAATATACGTTTTTGCATCTTTCATGATCGCCATAAATAGTTCTAATCATACTAGGCCATGGGAACTTAATGCATAAATTACCTTGAACATTATTTCCTGATAATTCGTCTCCATTTAAATCAACTAAACATGGTTGTATTCCTGGTAATGGAAGAGTAGCATAAGTAGGTTTAGTCTTGGTAATATTTGAAAGTGGAGATATTAGAATTCCTCCTGTTTCAGTTTGCCACCATGTATCCACAATAGAACATTTTTCTTTTCCAATATACTTATTATACCAATGCCAAGCTTCTTCATTAATTGGCTCACCAACACTCCCTAAAGTTTTTAAAGAACTTAAGTCATACTTTTCAGGGAATTCATTACCACATGCTTGAAGAGCCCTAATTGCAGTAGGTGCAGTATAAAAAATATTTACCTGGTGCTTATCACAGATTTCCCAAAATCTACCTGCATCCGGAAAAGTGGGAACTCCTTCAAACATTAGTGTTGTAGCTCCAGCTAATAACGGACCGTAAACAATATAAGTATGACCTGTAATCCATCCAATATCTGCAGTACACCAATATATATCATTTTGGTTGTACTGAAATACATTTCTAAAACTATACTCAGCATAAACCATGTAGCCTCCACAGTGATGTTGTACTCCTTTGGGCTTTCCGGTAGAGCCTGATGTATACAAAATAAATAATGGATCTTCAGAGTCCATCTCCTGAGCCTTGCACAAACTACTAACTTTGGAGGTTTCTTCCTTCCACCAAAAATCTCTTTTAGGCTTCATTGAAATATTTTCACCTGTTCTCTTAAGGACAATACAACTTGTAATACTTGAACATGATTCCAAAGCTTTATCTGCAATTGCTTTTAGACATAATTGTTTGGATCCTCTATATAATCCATCACTTGTTAAGAGAATATTACAACTAGCATCATTTATTCTATCTGCTAAAGCTTTAGCTGAAAATCCTGCAAAAACTACTGAATGTATTGCCCCAATTCTTGCACAAGCTAAAGTAGCTATTGCTAGCTCGGGAACCATTGGCATGTATAAACAAATTCTATCTCCTTTTTTAGCTCCATGACTTTTTAAAACATTTGCAAAAACCCTTACCCTAAGATGAAGTTCTTTGTATGTTATCTTTATTACTTTCTCTTCTGGATCATTAGGTTCCCATAGAATTGCAACTTGATTTGGTCGTGTTTTTAAATGTCTATCTAAACAATTCTCAGTTATATTTAACTTTCCACCAATAAACCATTCAACTTTAGGAGTATCAAATTCCCAATTAAGAACCTTGCTCCATTTGGACATCCATTGGAAAGAAGATGCTTTATCCTCCCAAAAACTTTCAGGATTGTCTATGCTTTTTTGGTAATCTTGATAATATTCGCTTAAACTCTCTATTTTCTTCATACAAAATTTTTATTAAAATAATAAAAATATAGGATATCTTAATCTAAAAATACCCACCTCAATCCAAACTTCAAACAGCGGTCGGCAATCGGAAAATGAAAAGCAGAAAAATAATCAAATCCCGTTAATCCGGAATTTAGATGAGTAACCATAAGAAATACTGTAACACTTTTAATTTGACTTTTTGCTAGGAAATCTACCATGAAATAGGATGGTTGAATACGATCATTACTAATTGTAAACTGATTTAGTTCTGAGGAATATCCTGGTAAAGCATAACTACTAAAAACCTTAGCATTGATACCTAGGACTAGCTTTAAATTACTTGTTTCATTTCCAAAAATATAATTGAATTTTATTTGCCCTACCCAGTCAGGTAATTGAAAAATTTGAGCTCCTCCTTGATATTGATAAACAATTTCAGTGAATAAATTATATTTTTTCTTAATTAAATTATAATTTAAGGAAGATTGGATTAACTGTGTTGATGAATCAAATTGGGATGGCACTGAATGGTCAGTAAAATATATTGGTCTATAAGCCTGGTTAATTTGTGATTTCAAGGAAAATAAGCCACCTGATATTTCTGCTGAAGCGTCCCAAAATAAAATATTTTTAAACTGTTTATTTTCCCAAAAGTGGTGATTACTTTGGTAATTGTTAATTTCAAAAACTGGTTTAAATTCACTTAAATCTGCTGAAATTATAAATGTTTTATTTTTTAGAATAAAGGTTTCATAAAGAAAATTGATTTCATAATTGTTCTTTTTATATCCTAAAGGATAAAAGTTACCACCTAAACTGAAGAAATTATTTCTTTTACTCTTACTAAAATCTAAACTCACAGACTGATTCGGTAAAATAGTATCTATTAGTTTATTTTTATAAGATAAAATTTCTATACCCCAGCCAATGTTAAAGCTCTGTAGCATAGAGTCTTTATTTGAAATAATATTGTATCTAATAGAACTACTAAAAACATCTAACAATAAAGAATCGTGAGTGCTTTCAGTGCTATAATAATTATTAAGAAATAAATCTGGATTAAGACTGTCAAAATAAACTCTTGTGCTTCTTTGTAAGGAATTATTAAAACTAAACTTTTTAACATTTAATATTGTTGAATCATTTTTTGAGGAACTAAGAATCCAATTTTGATTTAGGTATGACTTTAAAAGTCTGTTAATGGCATAGGAGTTTTGCATATTTACATTCAAAATTTTTCTATTACTATCAAAATTATTTGAATTAAAGAAACTTGAGTCGTTAGTTAAACCGCCGTTTAGCTGGTTGTAAAGTCTGTGATGTTTTAATCCTAATTTCATATTGTAAGTCGAATCCCTAGATCTATTATTAAAAGAAAACTGGAAATAATTGTTATTTGTTGACTGATTGGAATAATAGCCATCGTGACTTCTTTTTAAAAATGAAACTGCATATCCAGATCTTTTGGAAACTGATTGACTATGGTATAATGAAAGATTCTGTTCTGATTCATTTCCCAGAATATATTGTGCATCAACAATAGGAAGATTACTATTGACAAAATAAATGTCCTTTTGCTCTGAAAAAAACATATAATGTTTGTTGTAAATTGACAATTTATCTTGCCTAAATTTTAGGGCCCTTTTAACACTCCCTGGTCCGCCTAAAAATAAATTATATAAGTTAGAATCTGGCAACAAGGACATCTGTCTCCAGGATTCTGGGGGGTTTATTGTGTCATTAAAGCTATAAAATGTACTAAAAAATGAAATTAAAAGTAAAGTAATACAGATTCTCATTGTATAGTGAAAATATAAAAAAAGGCCATAACTATTTAGAAATGGCCTTTATTAAAAATAATTATAAAAATAAATTAAGCTTGCGTAGCAGGTCCCCCAAAATTTAATGGAATTGGAGAAGCTTGATCAGTTTCTTTTATTTTTCCGTGATTATTCTCATACTTTGATAAATTATCAGATAATGCACGATGTAATTTCTTTGCATGTTCAGGTGTCATCACAATTCTAGACTTAACCTTACCTTTAGGTACTCCAGGCATTATTCTTATATAATCAAAAATAAACTCTGAAGAAGAATGAGTGATAATTGCTAAATTGGAATAAATTCCCTCAGCAACTTCTTCAGAAAGTTCAATATTAATACCTTGTTGTTTTTTCTCTTCAGACATGAGGTTAACCTTCAGTTTTTTCTTCTACAATTTCTTCCTCTAAATTAGTAATTCTGTTTAAATCGTCAACAGAACCAACTAATAAATCTCTGAATTTTTTCATTCCAGTCCCAGCAGGAATTTTATGACCAACAATAACGTTTTCCTTAAGACCTAACATGAGGTCGACCTTACCGCTAACAGCAGCTTGGTTAAGTACTTTTGTAGTTTCTTGAAAAGAAGCTGCAGAAATAAAGCTATCCGTATGAAGTGAAGCTTTAGTTATTCCTTGCAACAATGGTTCTGCAGTAGCTGTCAGAGCATCCCTAGATTCCACAGGTTTAGCATCATTTCTCTTAAGAGCTGAATTCTCATCTCTTAATTTTCTAACAGAAACAATTTGACCTGCTTTAAGCTCAGTAGATCCTCCCGGATCAGTAACTACTTTTTTGCCGAAAATTTTATCATTTTCAACCATGAATTCCCATTTATTAACTGCATTATTTTCAAGGAATTTAGTGTCACCGGCTTCATTAATTTGAACCTTTCTCATCATTTGTCTAACAATCACTTCAAAGTGCTTATCATTAATTTTCACACCTTGTAATCTATAGACTTCTTGAATTTCATTAACAATATATTCCTGAACAGCAGTAGGTCCTTTAATTGAAAGAATATCTTTTGGAGTAATGGCTCCATCAGAAAGAGTTTGACCTGCCTTTACAAAATCATTTTCTTGAACTAAAATATGTCTAGATAATGGAATTAAGTACTTTTTAATCTCTCCAGTTCTAGCTTCAATAATAACTTCTCTGTTACCACGCTTGATTCTTCCATAAGATGCAACACCATCAATTTCAGAAACAACAGCAGGATTAGAAGGGTTTCTTGCTTCAAACATTTCAGTTACTCTTGGTAGACCACCAGTGATATCACCTGATTTTCCAGACATTCTTGGTATCTTAACCATCACATCACCAGAAGTAATTTTATCACCATCTTTAACTATAATATGGGCATCTAATGGAAGGTTGTAAGATTTGAGTTCATTCCCTGTTTTATCCTCAACAGAAATAGTTGGAATCATCTTTTTATCTCTATTCTCTTTAATGACAATTTCTGTAAATCCAGTTTGCTCATCCACTTCTTCTCTGTAGGTTAATCCTTCAATTAAATTATTGAACTTTAAAACACCTTCAAATTCAGAAATAATTACTGCATTATATGGATCCCACTTACAAATAACATCCCCTTTTTTAAGTTTGTCTTTGTGAGATACAAATAATTTAGAACCGTAAGGGATATTAGCAGTCATTGAGACATTTTTAGATTTTTCTGTAATCTTTAATTCTCCAGCTCTTCCTATAACTATTATTTCAGTTTCTCCTTCACTTGAAGTTCTTTCAATAGTTCTTAATTCTTCTATTTCAATAACACCATCTGTTTTTGCAGAAATCTCAGCTTGATCAGCAATATTTGATGCAGTTCCTCCAACATGGAAAGTTCTAAGAGTTAGTTGTGTTCCAGGTTCTCCAATTGATTGTGCAGCAATAACTCCTACAGCTTCTCCTTTTTGAACCATCTTTCCAGTAGCTAAATTTCTACCATAACACTTTACACAAACTCCTCTAGTTAACTCACAAGTTAATACAGATCTTATTTGTACTTCATCGATACCTGCCTCTTCAATGGCAATTGCGGAATCTTCATTAATTTCTTCTCCTTCTGTAATAATAATTTCACCAGAAGTCGGGTCCTCAATATCAAATAAAGCAACTCTACCTAAAATTCTATCGTAAAGATTTTCTACTATTTCATCACTCTTTTTAAGTGCTCCTACTGTTAGTCCTCTTAGAGTACCACAATCAGGATGGTTAATAACAACATCTTGAGCAACATCTACCAGTCTTCTAGTTAAATAACCAGCATCTGCAGTTTTAAGGGCAGTATCTGCCAGACCTTTTCTAGCTCCGTGAGTAGAAATAAAATATTCTAAAATTGACAACCCCTCTTTAAAATTAGATAAAATAGGATTTTCAATAATGTCTTGGCCACCTGTAGCACCAGACTTTTGAGGCTTGGCCATCAACCCTCTCATACCCGATAACTGACGAATTTGTTCTTTTGAGCCCCTAGCTCCAGAATCCATCATCATAAAAATAGAGTTAAATCCTTGTTGATCAGATTTTAACTTCTCCATTAAAGTATGGGTTAATCTTGAATTGGTGTGTGTCCAAATATCAATGATTTGATTATATCTTTCATTGTTAGTAATAAGGCCCATGTTGTAGTTCAACTTGACCTCGTCTACTTCTTTTCTAGCTTTTTCAATTAAAACATCCTTCTCTTTTGGAACAACAACATCAGATAGAATAAATGATAAACCACCTTTAAACGACATTTGGTATCCCAAATCTTTAATATCATCTAAAAATTTAGCAGTATTTGGAACACCTGCTATTTTGATAATTTTAGTTAGAATATCTCTAAGTGCCTTTTTGGTTAAAAGTTCATTGATAAAACCTGCTTCTTTAGGAACCAACTCATTAAATAATATTCTACCAGTTGTGGTTTCAATCATTTCAGTAACATCTTCACCATTTTTGTAATTGTTTATCTTAACCTTAATTGGAGCATGTAGGTCTAACTTTTTCTCATTGTATGCAATTTTAACTTCTTCAGGAGAATAAAAAGTCATGTTTTCGCCTTTTACTTTATGATCTTCAGTGGAAGTTCTAATTTTGGTAATGTAATATAATCCTAAAACCATATCCTGAGACGGAACAGTTATTGGTGCTCCATTAGCTGGGTTTAAAATATTATGAGAAGCTAAAATTAACAACTGCGCTTCTAAAATAGCTGCATTTCCTAAAGGAACGTGAACAGCCATTTGATCACCGTCAAAATCTGCGTTGAAGGCAGTACAAACCAAAGGATGAAGCTGAATAGCCTTGCCCTCTATTAATTTAGGTTGAAATGCCTGAATTCCCAATCTGTGTAAGGTGGGAGCTCTGTTCAATAGAACTGGATGTCCTTTCAATACATTTTCTAAAATATCCCAAACTACTGGCTCTTTTTTATCCACTATTTTTTTAGCAGATTTAACAGTCTTAACAATTCCTCTTTCAATCATTTTTCTAATGATGAACGGTTTAAATAACTCTGCAGCCATCCCTTTTGGAAGACCACATTCGTGCAGTTTTAAAGTAGGGCCAACAACAATTACAGATCTTGCAGAATAATCAACCCTTTTACCAAGAAGGTTTTGTCTAAACCTACCTTGCTTTCCCTTAAGACTATCAGAAAGAGATTTCAAAGGTCTATTCTTATCTGTTTTAACGGCACTAGATTTTCTTGAATTGTCAAAAAGTGAATCTACAGATTCTTGCAGCATCCTTTTTTCATTTCTTAAAATAACTTCTGGTGCCTTAATCTCAATTAATCTTTTTAAACGATTATTTCTAATAATGACCCTTCTATATAAATCATTTAAATCTGAAGTAGCAAACCTTCCACCATCCAAGGGAACTAACGGTCTCAAATCTGGTGGGATTACTGGAACAACCTTAACAATCATCCACTGAGGATTGTTTTCGATTCTGCTATTAGCATCTCTAAAAGATTCTATCACCTGTAGTCTTTTAAGAGCTTCATTTTTTCTTTGCTGTGATGTTTCGTTATTTGCTTGATGTCTCAACTCATAAGATTTAGAATCTAAATCTTCTCTTCCCAACAAGTCATGAAGACCCTCTGCCCCCATTTTTGCAATAAATTTATTAGGATCAGTATCTTCTAAATACTGGTTTTCTTTTGGCAAAACATCCAAAATATCTAAGTATTCTTCTTCAGTAAGAAAGTCTAATTTCTTAAGAGGTTCACCTTCAGCATTTTTAGCATCACCAGCTTGGATAACTACATACCTTTCATAATAAATAATTTGATCCAATTTTTTAGTAGGAAGTCCTAAAAGATATCCAATTTTATTTGGAAGAGATCTAAAATACCAAATATGTGCAACTGGGACAACTAGAGCAATATGGCCCATTCTTTCTCTTCTAACTTTTTTCTCAGTAACTTCAACACCACATCTATCACAAACAATACCCTTGTATCTAATTCTCTTATATTTTCCACAATGACACTCGTAATCTTTAACTGGCCCGAATATTCTTTCACAAAACAAACCATCTCTTTCAGGTTTATAAGTTCTATAATTAATGGTTTCAGGCTTTAAAACTTCACCATGAGATCTTTCTAATATAGACTCCGGGGAAGCTAAGCTGATTGTTATTTTACTAAAATCACTATTGAATTTTTTGTCTTTTCTAAAAGCCATTTTTTTTATTTATCTATTGTGAATATTAATCTAAATCTATATTTAATCCTAAACCTTGTAATTCATTAAGCAATACATTGAATGATTCTGGAATTCCAGGGTTAGGTAAGTTTTTGCCTTTTACGATATGTTCATAAGCTTTAGCTCTACCCTGAACATCATCGGACTTTACTGTTAGAATTTCCTGTAGGACATTAGAGGCTCCATATGCTTCCAAGGCCCACACTTCCATTTCACCAAATCTCTGACCTCCAAATTGAGCTTTTCCTCCAAGAGGTTGTTGGGTAATCAATGAATATGGCCCTATTGATCTTGCATGCATCTTATCATCTACCATGTGACTTAATTTAAGCATGTATATAATACCAACTGTAGCAGGCTGATCAAATCTTTCTCCTGTTCCACCGTCATATAGATATGTTTTTCCATTTCTAGGAATACCAGCTTCATCTGAATACTTGTCAATCGAATCTAATGAAGCTCCATCAAAAATAGGAGTAGAGAATTTTAGACCTAATTTCTGTCCCGCCCAAGCCAATACAGTTTCATAAATCTGTCCAAGGTTCATCCTTGATGGTACACCAAGTGGATTTAAAACAATGTCAACTGGAGTTCCATCTTCTAAGAATGGCATGTCTTCTTCTCTAACTATTCTAGCAACAATACCTTTATTACCGTGTCTACCAGCCATCTTATCACCAACCTTGAGTTTTCTTTTCTTAGCAAGATAAACCTTAGCCATTTGTATAATACCGTTAGGTAATTCGTCTCCAACTACTATTTGAAACTTTTTACGCTTATAATCTCCAATAAGCTCAGTAGCCTTTAAATTATAATTATGTAAGGTTATATCAACCAAATCATTTACTTGATCATCTTTAGTCCAATTTTTGGAGTTAATGTGAATAAAGTCAATTGACTTAAGTGTTTTTTCTGTAAACTTTACTCCCTTCTTAATTACTTGCTCTTTAAAAACATTAATAACACCTTCTGACTTATTATCTCCTAGAATTGAAAGTAATTTTTCAATTAAAGTTGATTTCAATTCAGCTTGCTTCAATACCTCTTCTGCGTCTAATTGCTCGATTATAGGCTTATCAGCTGCTTTAGATTTTCTATCCTTAATAGCCTTTGAAAATAATTTCTTATCAATAACAACTCCTGTGACAGATGGAGAAACTTTCAGAGAAGCATCTTTAACATCACCTGCTTTATCACCAAATATTGCTCTAAGTAATTTTTCTTCAGGTGTTGGATCACTCTCTCCTTTAGGAGTAATCTTGCCAATTAAAATATCCCCTTCTTTAACTTCAGCTCCAACTCTAATTATTCCATTTTCATCCAAGTCTTTGGTGGCTTCTTCACTTACATTAGGAATATCTGCAGTAAGTTCCTCAAGCCCCCTTTTAGTGTCTCTTACGTCCAAGCTATATTCATCTACATGAACACTGGTAAAAATATCATCTTTAACCACTTTTTCAGAAATAACGATTGCATCTTCAAAGTTGTATCCTTTCCAAGGCATAAAAGCCACTTTCAAGTTTTGACCTAAAGCTAATTCACCGTTATCAGTACCGTAACCTTCAACTAAAACCTGTCCTTTAGTAACTTTATCACCTTTTTTAACAATTGGCCTTAGATTAACTGAAGATCCTTGGTTTGTTTTCTGAAATTTAGTAAGATTATATATAGTAGTGTCGGTATCAAAACTTACCAATATATCGTCTTTAGATAGTTTATATTTTATATGAATCTCCTTAGAATCAACATATGAAACTAGTCCATCTTTTTCAGCATGAATTAAAACTCTAGAATCTCTAGCAACTAATTCTTCTATACCTGTTCCTACAATAGGAGCAGTTGGGTTAAGTAAAGGTACTGCTTGACGCTGCATATTAGATCCCATTAATGCTCTGTTTGCATCATCATGCTCTAAAAATGGAATACAGGAAGCTGCAATCGAAGCAATTTGGTTAGCACCTACGTCAATTAAATTAATTTCTTCCTTAGGCGGCAGAGGGAAATCTCCCATAAATCTTGAAATAACATTGTCATTTTCAAAAACACCATCTTTTGTGATTTGAGCATTTGCTTGCGCAATATATTTGTTATCCTCTTCTTCAGCAGAAAGATAAATTGGTTCAGATCCTAAATCCACTTTACCTTTCTTCACCTCTCTGTAAGGAGTTTCAATAAAGCCTAGTCTATTTACTTTAGCATATACACAGAGAGAAGATATCAATCCAATATTAGGACCTTCAGGTGTTTCAATTGTACACAATCTACCATAGTGTGTGTAGTGAACATCTCTAACTTCAAAACCTGCTCTTTCTCTTGTAAGTCCTCCAGGTCCAAGAGCAGAAAGACGTCTTTTATGAGTAACTTCAGCCAAAGGATTGGTTTGGTCCATAAATTGGGAAAGCTGATTGGTTCCAAAAAATGAATTTATAACACTAGAAAGTGTTTTTGCATTAATCAAATCTATTGGAGTAAATACTTCATTATCTCTAACATTCATTCTTTCTCTGATAGTTCTAGCCATTCTAGCTAAACCTACACCAAACTGAGAATATAACTGCTCACCTACAGTTCTTACTCTTCTGTTACTTAAATGATCAATATCATCTACGTCAGTTTTAGAATTAATAAGCTCTATTAAATATTTTACAATTGAAATTATATCCGTCTTAGTAAGTACTCTTTGTGTCTCTTCAATATCTAAGCCTAATTTTTTATTAATTCTATATCTTCCTACTTCACCAAGATCATATCTTTGCTCGGAAAAAAACAATTTATCAATTACTCCTCTAGCGGTTTCTTCATCAGGTGGCTCAGCATTTCTAAGTTGTCTGTAAATATGCTCAACTGCTTCTTTTTCTGAGTTAGAAGTATCTTTTTGCAAAGTATTGTAAATAATTGCAAAATCAGCTGAGTTAATATTTTCTTTGTGAAGAATAACAGTTTTAACTCCTGCATCTTCAATCATTGTAACATGCTCATCTTCAATAATTGTTTCTCTATCAATTAAAACTTCATTTCTCTCAATAGATACAACTTCACCTGTATCCTCATCTACAAAATCTTCTACCCAAGATTTAAGCACTCTAGCAGCAAGTTTTCTACCATTAATCTTTTTAAGATTTGCCTTGGTAACTTTAACCTCATCAGCTAAATCAAATATTTCTAAGATATCTTTATCACTTTCATAACCAATCGCTCTAAAGAGTGTTGTAACAGGTAATTTTTTCTTTCTGTCAATGTAAGCATACATAACACTGTTAATATCGGTAGCAAATTCAATCCAAGAACCTTTAAAAGGAATTACTCTCGCTGAATATAATTTGGTTCCATTGGCGTGTCTACTTTGACTAAAGAAGACACCAGGAGAACGATGTAACTGAGAAACTACAACTCTTTCTGCACCGTTAATAATAAATGAACCTTTTGGACTCATGTAAGGAATTGTTCCTAAATAAACTTCTTGAACAATAGTTTCAAAATCTTCATGTTCTGGATCCGTACAATATAATTTCATTACCGCCTTTAATGGAACGGAATATGTAAGACCTCTGTCTATACATTCTGTGATGGTATATCTTGGTGGATCAATAAAATAATCTAAAAATTCAAGTACAAATTGATTTCTAGTATCAGTGATCGGAAAATTTTCGGAAAAAACCTTAAATAAGCCTTCCTCTATCCTATTTTCAGAGGTGGTTTCTAATTGAAAAAATTCTTGAAAAGATTTAATTTGAATATCTAAAAAATCTGGATACGAAAAACGATGCTGACTGGATGCAAAGTTTATTCTTTCTGTAGTTTTATTTGATTTAGCCAATGTCTTGTAAATTTAGTTGTTATGTATTAAAAAAAGGGTACAGGTCTAAGAATTCTTAGACCTATAGTTCTATAAAAATTGAATTACTTCAATTCAACCTCAGCACCAGCTTCTTCCAAAGCCTTTTTCATGCCATCAGCCTCGTCTTTTCCAACACCTTCTTTGATAGCTTTAGGAGCACCATCCACTAACTCTTTAGCTTCTTTAAGTCCTAATCCTGTAAGTTCTTTTACAGCTTTAACTACCTGAAGTTTAGAGCCACCAGCTGCAGTTAGAATAACATCAAATTCTGATTTTTCTTCTCCACCAACAGCATCTCCACCACCTCCAGGTGCTGCCACTGCTACTGCTGGTGCTGCTGCAGGCTCAATACCATGCTCTTCTTTTAAGACTGCTGCTAATTCATTTACTTCTTTAACAGTTAAGTTAACTAACTCTTCTGCCATTGCTTTTATATCTGCCATTTTGTTTGTTTTTAAAATTTGTTTTTTTATTAATTTTTTATGCTTCTTTTTCTGAAAGGGTTTTAACTAATCCAGCAATTTTTCCTTTGCTTGAGGTAAGAGCTGAAATTACATTTTTAGCTGGTGATTGTAATAATCCTATAACTTCTCCGATGAGTTCGTCTTTAGATTTTAAATCAGCTAATAAATTCAATTGATCATCACCTATATATATGGACTCTTCAACAAATGCACCTTTTAAAACTGGTTTGTCGCTTTTCTTACGAAAATCTTTAATCAGTTTTGCAGGTAAATTTCCCTTTTCCGACAACATAATTGCTGTTGGTCCAGGCAGAATATCATACAATTCTGTGAAGTCTTTTCCCTGTACATTTTCCATTGCTTTCTTAAGCAATGTGTTTTTAACAACGCTAAGTTTTATGTTTTTTACAAAACACTGTCTCCTAAGAGAACTAGTATCTACTGCATTAAGGTTGGAGATATCAGCAATATAAATAATATTGTTTTCATCTAACCTTTTGCTTAGGTCATCAATCATTACTTGTTTTTCTTCTTTTTTCATTCTATAATGTTTTGATGATTAAGCTTCAACACTTTTAGGTTCAATTTTAACCCCAGGACTCATTGTACTAGAAATTGTGACACTTCTAAAGTAAGTCCCTTTGGATGATGAAGGTTTTAATTTGATTAATGCAGCTAAAAATTCTTTTGCGTTATCAATAATTTGATTTGACTCAAATGATGCCTTTCCTATTGGAGAATGAATAATACCATATTTGTCAACCTTGAAATCAATTTTACCAGCTTTAACGTCTGTTACAGCTTGTCCAACGTTCATGGTTACAGTTCCAGTTTTTGGATTTGGCATTAATCCTCTTGGTCCTAAAATTCTTCCAAGAGCACCAACTTTACCCATAACTGAAGGCATGGTAATAATTACATCTACATCTGTCCAACCTTGTTTGATTTTATCGACATATTCGTCAAGACCCACAAAATCAGCACCCGCATCGTTTGCTTCTTTTTCTTTGTCAGGGCTACACAAAACTAAAACTCTAACATCTTTTCCTGTACCGTGAGGAAGAGATACTGTTCCTCTAACCATTTGGTTGGCTTTTCTAGGATCTACTCCTAACTTTACCGCAAGGTCTACAGTTGAATCGAATTTTTGTTTTGTAATATCCTTAACAATTTTTGAGGCATCCTCTAACGAGTAAGATTTCTCTACGTCGAACTTCGATAAGGCTTCCTTTCTATATTTTGAGAGTGTCATTATTGTTAAATTTTATAATTAATTACTCCAAGGAGCTTTTCCTTTTATATTTAAACCCATACTTCTTGCTGTACCAGCCATCATCCGCATAGCAGATTCAACAGTAAAGCAATTTAGATCTGGCATTTTATCTTCCGAGATAGTTTTTATTTGATCCCATGTAATTGACCCAATCTTGATTTTATTAGATTCTGGAGAACCTTTTTTAATCTTAGCAGATTCCAATAACTGGACTGCAGCTGGGGGTGTTTTTACAACAAAATCAAATGACTTATCTGAGTAAACAGTAATTACACATGGTAATACCTTTCCTGCCTTTTCTTGAGTACGTGCATTAAATTGCTTGCAAAATTCCATAATATTCACTCCTTTTGCACCTAACGCAGGTCCAACAGGAGGAGAAGGATTTGCAGAACCACCTCTGATTTGAAGTTTTATTAATCCACTTATTTCTTTAGCCATTTTTATTTATTTATTAAACATGTAAAACGCCACAGGGAAGCTAACAGTTTTGCTTTACAATTCTTTATTATCCATCTTTCTCTACTTGCATATAGTTCAATTCTAATGGTGTTTTACGACCAAATATTTTTACCATAACAGTAAGTTTTTTCTTTTCCTCATTAATATTTTCTATAATCCCGTTAAAATTATTAAACGGTCCATCTACTACCTTCACCGATTCGCCGACTACATAAGGAATATCCATTTCCTCATCGCTAACAGCTAATTCATCAACTTTTCCTAAAATTCTATTTACCTCAGCTTGACGCATAGGAAGAGGATCTCCACCTTTTGTTGCACCAAGAAAACCAAGAACATTAGTCATTGATTTGATAACATGCTCCACCTCGCCAATTAAAGCAGCTTGTATTAAAACATATCCTGGAAAGTAATTTTTTTCTTTAGATATTTTTTTTCCTTTTCTTATTTGATATATTTTTTCTGTTGGTATTAAAACCTGTTCAACATAATCGTTTAAATTATGACGATCAATTTCTAATTCGAGCAATTCTTTAACCTTCTTCTCTTTACCACTAATAGCCCTAATAACATACCACTTTTTGGATATTTCTGTCATAATCTAATTATTGATAAAGTGATAAATAAAACCTAATATTCCTCTCCAGCTAAAAGACTGAGCACTATCTGCCACAGGCCAAATTCCAAAAACATAATCCATTACCCAAATGATGAATGCTAAAAAAATACTAGTCACTAAAACAATAATTGAGCTAGTTTGAAGGTCTTGCCAAGATGGCCAAGAGACCTTATTTGAAAGTTCATGAACAATTTCCTCTATGTAATTTTTTATTCCAGCCACTATTATATTCTTTTAACTCGTTTGCACGGATGGAGAGACTCGAACTCCCGACACCTGGTTTTGGAGACCAGTGCTCTACCAGCTGAGCTACATCCGTATTATGCGTTTAAAGGCACTCTATCTCCAGAGCACCCTTAACAACACAAACTTTTTATTTATATTAATCTAAAATCTCAGTTACCTGACCTGCACCAACAGTTCTTCCACCCTCTCTAATTGCAAATCTTAGACCTATGTCCATAGCAACACCAGTAATTAGTTCTACATCAATAGTAACATTATCACCAGGCATCACCATTTCTCTACCAGACTCAAGTTTAATTGTTCCAGTAACATCTAATGTTCTGAAATAAAACTGCGGTCTGTAATTATTGTGAAATGGAGTGTGTCTACCACCCTCTTCTTTTTTCAATATGTAGACTTCAGCTTTGAATTTAGCATGTGGAGTAATAGAACCTGGCTTAGCTATAACCATTCCTCTTTTAATTTGTTCTTTTTCAATTCCTCTTAAAAGTAATCCACAGTTTTCACCAGCTCTACCTTCATCAAGAATTTTTCTAAACATTTCAACTCCAGTTACAGTAGAAGACATTTTTTCTTCACTTAAACCAACGATATCTACAGGATCTCCAGTTCTAATGATTCCTGTTTCAATAGCACCAGTTGCAACAGTGCCTCTACCAGTAATAGAAAACACATCTTCAACTGACATTAAAAAGGCTTTAGCTTCGTCTCTTACTGGGGTTTCAATCCAAGTATCTACAGTTTTCATTAACTCCATAACTGAATCTACACCAGATTGCTCACCATTAAGTGCTCCTAAAGCAGAACCTTTTATAATCGGCGTATCATTAAAATCATAAGATTCTAATAAATCACCTAATTCCATTTCTACTAATTCAATCAATTCATCATCATCTACTAAATCAGTTTTATTCATAAAGACAACTAGTCTAGGAACATTTACCTGCTTAGCTAATAAAATGTGTTCTCTAGTTTGGGGCATTGGACCATCTGTAGCTGCACATACTAAAATCCCACCATCCATTTGAGCTGCACCTGTAACCATGTTTTTAACATAATCTGCATGACCTGGACAGTCAACGTGCGCATAGTGACGATTTTCAGTTTCATATTCAATGTGAGCAGTATTAATTGTAATACCTCTTTCTTTTTCTTCAGGTGCATTATCAATCTGATCGAAATCTTGCTTGCTAGCAAGTCCTGCATCAGAAAGCACTTTAGAAATTGCTGCAGTAAGGGTGGTTTTTCCATGATCTACGTGACCAATAGTACCTACGTTTACGTGCGGTTTGGTTCTTTCGAAATTTTCTTTTGCCATTTCTTTTGTTGTTTAGTTACTAATTTATTTTTTATTTTATTTATTTAATTTAAATGCTTTTAAGCAAATGAGCCAATGACGGGAGTTGAACCCGTGACCTCTTCCTTACCAAGGAAGTGCTCTACCCCTGAGCTACATCGGCAGTTCCATTAAAAAAGAGCGGGAGACGAGATTCGAACTCGCGACCCTCAGCTTGGAAGGCTGATGCTCTACCAACTGAGCTACTCCCGCGAAATGGACCACAAATGTAATACATAATATCATATCTATATATATAAAATTGACATTATGCCACATTGGTATTGACTAAAGTGGGGAGAGCAGGATTCGAACCTGCGAAGGCGAAGCCATCAGATTTACAGTCTGACCTCGTTGACCGCTTGAGTATCTCCCCTGAAATACTTATGTAAAGAACTTAAAGCCGATGGAGGGACTCGAACCCACGACCTGCTGATTACAAATCAGCTGCTCTAGCCAGCTGAGCTACATCGGCAATTTACCCTTGCTTCGCAGAAAAGGTGTGCAAATTTATAAAAAGAAACAGTATATCTTACAAAGTGAAGAAAAAAATTAGTTTTTTATGCTATTTTTTCCTTTATGTTTATTGATTTGCCTTCTAAGTGCATCTACAGCTTCATCTGTCGCCTCTTCGAAGGATTTAGATTTTTTTCTTGCAAAAAGCTCTTTGCCAGGAATATTAATTTTAATTTCAACAAGCTTATTATTATTTGAATTAGCCCTGATTATTTTTAAAAAAACCTCAGAAACTAGAATATTACCAAAAAATAAATTGAGTTTATTAACTTTTTGACTTATAAAATTTAATAATTTTTGATCTGCTGAAAACTGGATAGATTGAACTTTTACTCGCATAATTTAAATTTTTAGCCACGAGGGTGTGACTGTTTATGAATAGATTTTAATTTTTGAAATGTGTTATGAGTGTATACTTGTGTCGCTGTAAGGTTTTCATGGCCTAAAATTTCCTTAATAGAATTTAAATCAGCCCCATTATTTAACATATGGGTTGCAAAAGTATGTCTTAGTATGTGAGGACTCTTTTTTTGTTTGCTTGACACCATAGAAAGATAATGATTTACTTTTCTGTAAACAAACTTTTCATAAATTTTATTGCCTTTATTATTAACAAAAAAGTACTTGTTTTTAAAATCCAATTTTTCTTTCAAATTAAGATATTGATCAATTAAAGGTTGAATGTTATTAGACAAAGGAATAATTCTCTCTTTGTTTCTTTTGCCTAAAACTTTTAACTCCCCGTTTCTCACATCCACATTTTTTAAACCTATTAATTCTGAAAGTCTTATTCCAGTTTGGTAAAATAAATATAATATCATTTTATCTCGCTTGCCACCAAAAGAATCTTCGAACTTAAATTCTTCAAATAAATTTACCACCTCCTCTTCCTTTAAGAAAACAGGTAGGCGGCTATCTAGTTTTGGCGATTCTAATAATTGAACCGGAGAAGAAGAAATAACTTCTTCTTTTTTCAAAAACTTATAAAGTGATTTTATGCAACTTACTTTTCTAGCAACGGTTGATTTCGCTAATTTAGACTCTAACAAATGAACCATGTAACTCCTAACATGTATCATTTCAACTTTATGAAATTCTATTCCAGAATAAGATTCCGAAAGATATAAATTGAATTGATTTAAATCATTTTTATAAGATACCGTTGTATGAACAGAATATCTTTTTTCTATTTTTAGATAATCTAGAAAATTTTTGATTAGAATTATATTACCCAATAAAAACAAATTTAGTTAGTGTAATATAAAAAAAAAGAGGGCACTAAGCCCTCTTAAAATAAGATTTTAAAAATTTATTCTGCAGCTTTAAGCTTTTCTACATATTCAGCCTTAATTACTTGCTGTCTTCGCACAATAGATTTTTTGGTGTATTCTTTTCGAGCTCTTAACTCTTTTAGAACACCAGTTCTTTCAAATTTCTTTTTGTACTTTTTAAGAGCTCTTTCAATTGACTCTCCTTCTTTTACTAGAATCTGCAACATGTTTAATTTTTATAGTCGACAAATGTATACAATTAAAATAAATCTCCAAAAAGAAATTTAATTATTTAGTAAAGCTCTTGAAATTACTAGCTTTTGAATTTCTGATGTGCCTTCTCCAATGGTGCTTAATTTAGAGTCTCTATAAAATTTTTCAACTGGATATTCTTTTGAATATCCGTAACCACCAAAGATCTGAACTGCATCGTTAGCAACAGAAACAGCCACTTCGGAAGCTTTAAATTTTGCAATTGCCGAATGGTAATTAGCATCTTTTGAATTAGATAATATTTTTGATGCTGCTTTGTAAAGTAACATTTTTGATGCTTCAATTTCTGTTGCCATTTCTGCCAACTTAAATGATATAGCTTGAAATTTACTTATTGGCTTTCCAAACTGTTCTCTTTCTTTTGAATAAGATATTGAAGCTTCTAATGCACCTTCAGCTATTCCTAGAGCCATAGCACCAATAGAAATTCTTCCACCATCTAAAATTTTCATAGATTGTATAAATCCTTCACCAACATTACCAATAATATTGTCTTTATTAACTCTACAATTATCGAAGATGACTTCTGCTGTTTCCGATGCTCTCATTCCTAACTTATTTTCTTTCTTACCAGAAAGAAAGCCATTTGCCCCACGTTCAACAGCAAAAGCAGTCATTCCATGAGAGTCAAGCAAATTTCCAGTTCTAACTATCACTACAATAATATCACCTGAAATTCCATGGGTAATAAAGTTTTTAGAACCATTAATCACCCAACAATCTCCATCTTGTTCAGCAACACATTTCATCCTCATTGCATCTGAACCAGTATTGGGTTCTGTAAGGGCCCAAGCTCCAATCCATTCACCGGAAGACAACTTTGGAAGCCATTTGTTTTTTTGATTTTCATTTCCAAACTTCAATAAATGGTTAACACAAAGGGAATTATGAGCTGCCAAGGATAAGCCAATAGCACCACAAACTTTAGAAATTTCCTTAATAACCAAAATGTATTCTTCATAACCTAATCCGGAACCTCCAAACTTCTCTGGTACTAAAACCCCCATTAATCCTTGTTTACCAGCTTTTTTGAATAACTCTATTGGGAAATATTGTTTTTCATCCCAAACATTAATATTTGGCAAAATTTCTTTTTTTGCAAAGTCTTGAGTCATTTGCTGAATCATCAGCTGATCAGTTGAATAGTCAAAATTCATATCAAATAAGTTTTAATATTTAAGAATACTGTTTATGTTTTTTGAAAATTTATCTAATCTTTCTCTTCCTTTTAAAAAATCAAGCTCTATAACAAATGAAAATCCATCTACAATTGCCCCTTGTTGGATCACCAATTTTGCTGCAGCAATTGCAGTCCCTCCAGTAGCTAGTAAATCATCGTGAATCACAACTCTATCTCCTGGACCAACATCTTCAATATTCATTTCAATGGTTGCTTTTCCGTATTCTAAATCATAATCGGTTGATATGGTTCTATAAGGCAGTTTGCCTTTTTTCCTTATCAAAACAAAGGAAAGATTATTTTCAATTGTTAAAGGAAGACCAAATATAAATCCTCTACTTTCAACACCAACTATGTGGGTGGTTTGCGGTTTTAAGTAGCTAGAAAGTTCTTTAACTATATTTGAGCATAAGTGAGGGTTTTTAAGAACTGGGGTAATATCTTTAAAAACAATACCTTTTTTGGGGAAATCTTTTACATCCCTAATATGACTTTTAATTTCCTCTTTTAAATTCAATTCTAAAGTGTTACATAATTGACAAGTAAGGTACGATTTTATAATACAATTTATTATTTAGAATATGGATTTTTTTTAAATCCTCTAATAATTTGAAATCACCATGTTGTTCTCTAAAATTGACTATTGAATTTGCAAGATTCAAATTAATATAAGAGTGTTTTTTTAACTATTTACTGTACAAGTATTCATATTAATTTTTAGAAAACTGGAATCTTTAATACTCAGGAATCTTTCAAAACTTTGAAAAAGACTATCATTAATACTGAATAATTAATTTACTCAAGAGATAATAACAAATCCTCCGAGTGCATTTTTATAATTTAAAATATGTATGGGTCTTTTAGTTCCAAATCCACGAAGCTTTTTCCATTGCAAACTATCTTACAAATTAATATTTACAATAAATTTTGATTTTTTTAAGCTTTTAGATTTATAATTTTTTTTGGGGTTGCTTAAAATCATTCTCAAGTATCTTGTACTCAAACTACAAACCATAGGCTTTTGACCATTTAAACAATTCTTAATTGCTAAAAAGATATTTGTTTTAGAATTTGAAACATAATAACTAAAAACACCTTTAGAGCTTTAATTATAATAAATTGTATCATAAAAGTTTTTCAAATCATAATTAGGAATTTAAAAGAAAAACAAAGGACTTTTTTAAATCTGATCTAGTTGTTTTTTTATGAATTACAACGATCGAATCCAAAATTTTTCTTTCCATTTAATTAAATGCGTAACATTTCAATAATTGTTTTTCGAGTTGAAAACATTTAACTTTTTCCGATAATTTTCAATTATCTTAATTAGAGAATTAGATATCCCTAAATAAACCCAGTCTTTTCTTTTCCAAAAATTTGGATTTCTATTTTTAGGAAAAATAAACGGTTTTTCAACGTCTAAAGTCTTTATTAGCTCACTTTCAATAACAACAATTGTAGAAATATTTTCTTTTGAATTTCTTTCGAAAAAAAGAAAAATAAAATAAAAAATGAAAATTATCAAAAGAAAGAAAATTCCTCTACACAAATAAGGCGAGTAAAGGAAATTCAATCTCATTGACCTATTTAAACATCAAGATTCTTCTTTATTAATGGCGCTTAAATATCGAGAAAGTTGCTTTTTGACCACTGGGAATAAAAAATAAAGTCCAATCATGTTTGGAAAAACCATAGCAAATATCATTGCGTCTGAAAATGCCCAAATAGAATTCATGCTTGCTGCAGCACCAATAATAACAAAAATCAAGAAAAGAACTTTATAGGTTAAATCTGCTGTTCTTCCTCTGCCAAATAAATATTTCCAAGACTGAAGACCATAATAAGACCAAGAGATCATGGTTGAAACAGCAAATAAGACAACAGCAATTGTAAGAAAAACGTTAGAATAAGGAATATACTCAGCAAATGCCATAGATGTAATTCCAGCTCCTTCATAAGCTACACCATCGATTAAAACAGTTCCGTTAGTACCACCATATTCAAAAGCACCACCAAAATTGAAAATAATAATAACCAAAGCTGTCATTGTACAAATAACCACAGTATCAATAAATGGCTCTAATAAAGCAACAAGCCCTTCCGATGCCGAATATTTTGTTTTAACTGCAGAATGGGCAATAGATGCAGAACCAGCACCAGCTTCATTTGAAAAAGCTGCTCTTTTAAAACCAACTAATAAAACACCAATAACTCCACCAACGCCTATTGCCTTTGGGTTAAATGCTTGGTTAATTATTAAGCTAAAAGCATCGTCCACTAAATTGAAATTGAGAATAATTATATATATACAAGCAAGTAAATAAAGTACTGCCATAAAAGGGACAATTTTTTCTGTAACTGATGCTATCCTTTTTATCCCTCCAATAATTATAATACCAACAAGTAATGCCAAAATAATTCCAATTACTGCCCCTGCACTAGTACTATTTAGACCCAATAAATCTTTAATAACTATTGTAGCTTGATTGGATTGAGCAGCATTGCCACCACCAAAAGAACCTCCAATACAAAAAAACGCAAATAATACGGCAGTTATTTTACCAAGGGTTTTGAAGCCTTTTTCTTTTAAGCCTTTGCTTAAATAATACATTGGTCCTCCATAAACAGTACCATCTTCCCCGATGTCTCTATATTGTACGCCTAATGTACATTCCACAAATTTTGTTGACATCCCCAGTAATCCGCATACAATCATCCAGAAAGTTGCTCCTGGTCCACCAAGAGCTATTGCAAGAGCAACACCAGCAATATTTCCATTTCCTACAGTTCCGGAAACAGCAGTAGCTAATGCTTGAAAATGTGTAACCTCTCCTAGCTTACTTTCGTCAGAAATTGTGTCTTTTATATCTCCATCTACTGCCAAATCTAGATTTACTGAACTATGTTTATCTACATGGTCATATTTACCTCTTATTACGCCAATAGCTTTTCCAAAATATTTAATGTTTGGGAAACCGAAATATAGTGTGAAGAACAATGCACTAAAAACCAATAAAACTATTACAAATGGTGCTCCATTAAATACTTCAAAAAACACAACGTTTGAAACAAAATCAGAAAAAGGTTTAAAAGCTTTATCAATTTTTTGATCTAGCCCTATTTCAGCAATTTTTTGGGATTGAGCCAAAATAAAATTTGGTAATATCATTAATAAAATGGTAGATATTTTAATCTTCATATTTTTTTATTTGTTGCTGCATTATTTTTATTCCTTCTGTAAAACCTACAGGGTTGTATTCTAAATCCCTCTGAGCTTTACCAATATCAAACCCCGTAATTAATGGTCTTTTAGCAGGCTGTTTTAAAGATGCTGAAGTAACAGGATTTATTAATGATTTATCTAAATTATAAAAATCTGCGACTTGATAAACTAAATCTAAAATACTGTAAGTCTTTGGTCCAGAAAGATGGTATATTCCATAGGCTGGCTTATCAATAATAGAAATGCAACCTTTTGCTAAATCTTCTGCTAATGTTGGAGACCTATATTGATCCTTTACCACGTTAATGGTATTCCCTTTGCCAATTTCACTTTTAGCCCACAAAACAATATTAGAACGACTCATATTATCTGTAATTCCATAGATTATTATGGTTCTAGCAATACTCCAATTGGTTAAAGTATTCTGAATAATTTCTTCTGATTTGAGTTTTGATTCGGCATAAAAATGCAATGGGTTTGGTTTGTCATTTTCATTGTAAGGCCCTGCTGTTCCGTCAAAAACAAAATCTGTACTCAAATGTAATACATGAGCCTTTAGAGGCTCACAAGAAATAGCAATATTTTCAACAGCATTTACATTAATTTCCCAACACTCTTTTTGATTGTTCTCGCATTTATCTACATTAGTCATAGCTGCACAATTAATTACAGCATCTGGTTTTTCTGAGGAGATAACTTTTTGAACTTCATTTTTATTGGTAATGTCAAGTTCTATATACTTATACCCATTGGTTTCTATTAGTCTATTGTTCCCTATAGAAGAGGCTAACAAAGTAACATCTGTTCTGTTTTTTAAATTGTAGATGATTTTTTGACCTAGTAGCCCATTGGCACCAGTAACTAAAATTTTCTTTTTGACCATTTTAAACTTTTAAGTTACTTAAAATCCCAAACGGTTTTTCTTTTTTTTCTCCAATATAATTTATCCTTATTTTCTAAAAAATAAGCCATTGGAAAATAAATTAAAAGTGGACTTCCTAAAGTTACAAAGCTTAAATAAATAAAAAACTTCCTAACTAGTGCTGGATTGACACCAAATTTGGTACCTAACCACTCACTTACTCCAAATGCTCTCTTCTCAAAAAAACTTAAAATTTTATCTATTAAGGAATAGTAAATTTTCATAACTTAAAATTACATGTATTTAGACATTCTATTTTTTATTTTCATAGCTTCGTTCCTAGATTTTGAATCAAAATCCTGATCATTACTAGCATAAATTATCCCTCTAGAAGAGTTAATCAACAAACCAATATCATTATTGATCCCATTTTTAATTACTTCCTCTAAATCTCCTCCCTGTGCTCCTATTCCAGGAATTAATAAAAAATGTTCAGGTATAATCTTTCTTATTTCTTGTAAATCTTTTGCTTTAGTAGCTCCAACAACATACATCATATTTGAAGCAGTTCCCCATTTACTAGAAGATTCTAAAACTTCTTGAAAAAGAAAATTTCCTTTTTCTAGGGTTAAATTTTGAAACGATTTAGAACCATCATTACTAGTTAAACCTAGAACAATAGTCCATTTGTTTGGATATTCAAGGAATGGAGTAATCGAATCCTCTCCCATATATGGAGCGACTGTTATAGAATCAAAATTATAAGTTGAAAAAAAAGTTTCAGCATACTTTTTAGATGTATTTCCAATATCTCCTCTTTTGGCATCTGCAATAGTAAAAATATCTTCAGGAATGTATTCTACTGTTTTCTGTAGACTTTCCCAGCCATCAATCCCCATGGATTCATAAAATGCTATGTTGAGTTTATAAGCTACACAAAGATCTTTTGTAGCATCAATAATTCTTTTGTTAAATTCAAAAATAGGATCTTCATAAATCAATAAATGTTCTGGTATTTTAGAAATATCAGTATCTAAGCCTACACATAAAAAAGATTTTTTAAGCTGTATTTGCTCTATGATTTTATTTCTATTCATACTTCGTCTAATTTACTTTCATTCAACTTCTCAGCATTTTCAGCCATTATTAATGCGTCAATCATTTCCTGGATATCCCCATTCATAAAGTTAGAAAGATTATAGATGGTTTTATTTATTCTGTGGTCTGTAATTCTACCCTGAGGATAATTGTAAGTTCTTATTTTTGCAGATCTATCTCCTGTTGATATTAATGATTTTCTCTCATCTGCCCTTTCCTTATCCAATCTTTCTTCTTCTGCTTGATATAGTCTAGATCTTAAAACCTTTAGAGCTTTTTCATAGTTCTTATGTTGTGAACGACCATCTTGACATTCTACTACTGTACCAGTTGGTAAATGTGTAACTCTAACTGCAGATTCCGTTTTATTAACATGTTGTCCCCCTGCACCAGAAGCTCTATAGGTATCTTTTTTTACATCTGTTAAATTAAGTTCAAAATCAACTTCTTCTGCTTCAGGAAGAACAGCTACTGTAATTGCAGAAGTATGAACCCTCCCCTGAGATTCTGTTTCGGGAACTCTCTGAACTCTATGAACTCCAGATTCAAATTTTAATTTTCCATAAACTTCTTCTCCAGAAATACTAAGCGATATCTCCCTAAATCCTTTTGTACCTCCTTCATTAGAATTAAGAACTTCAAAATTCCATGATTTTTCTTTGAAAAACATAGTAAACATTCTGAAAACATCCTCAACAAAAATACATGCTTCATCCCCTCCAGTTCCAGATCTAATTTCCATTATGACATTTTTATTGTCATTCGGGTCTTTAGGAATTAACAACCATTTTATTTTTTCATCTAAATAGGTCTTTGCTCGCTGAAATTCCTCCAGCTCTTCTCGAGCCATGTCTTTAAACTCAGCGTCTGTTTCAGTTTGTAAAATGGATTTTGCATTTTCTATATTGTCAAGTACATCTTTGTAAGAATTGTAAGTATTTACAACTTGTGTAAGTTCTTTATATTCTTTATTTAAACTTACATATCTCCTCATGTCTTTAATAACGTCAGGATCTACCATCTGTTTAGATATCTCGTCATATTTTATGGCGATTTGCTCTAACTTGTTAAGTAATCCCTTATCACTCATTAGTAAGTAAATTCCCCCTTCTCTGAAACAATAGTTAACTTTTTAGTACTCAAATCTTCAACTCTTCCGATTTGTTTAGCCTCCAAATTAAACTCATTACATGTATTAATTATGGAATGTATATTTCTTGGATTAGTATATATCTCCATCCTATGTCCCATATTGAAAACCTTATACATTTCTTCCCAAGGAGTTTGTGATTCTTCCTGAATTAAATTAAATAAAGGAGGTACAGGAAAAAGATTGTCTTTAATTATATGGTTTTTATCGATAAAATGAAGGATTTTAGTTTGTGCACCTCCACTACAATGAACCATTCCATTAATATCTGACCTATGTTTTTCTAAAATTTTACAAATTACAGGAGCATATGTTCTAGTAGGCGAAAGCACTAATTTACCAGCATTTATGGGTGAGTCTTTAACAGTACTTGTCAGTTCTTTAGAACCTGAATAAACCAAAGAGGAGTTAATACTATGATCGTAAGTTTCGGGATATTTTTTAGCAATATTTTTCCTGAAAACATCGTGTCTAGCAGATGTTAATCCATTACTTCCCATTCCGCCATTATATTGTTTTTCATAGGAAGTTTTACCAAAAGAAGATAACCCTATAATGGCATCACCAGGTTGGATATTTTTATTTGATATTACATCCGATTTTTTCATTCTAGCAACAACCGTTGAGTCCACAATAATTGTTCGAACTAAATCTCCCACATCGGCAGTTTCTCCTCCAGTAGAATGAATGCTTAAGCCAAAAGATCTAAGTTCTTCTAATATTTCTTCAGAACCTTGTATAATTGCAGCTATAACCTCGCCAGGAATTTTATTTTTATTTCTTCCAATTGTTGAAGAAACTAAAATGTTTTCGACTGCTCCAACACAAATTAAATCATCAATATTCATAATCAGGGCATCTTGTGCAATTCCTTTCCAAACTGAAAGATCTCCAGTCTCTTTCCAATAAGCATAGGCTAAAGAAGATTTGGTACCCGCCCCATCTGCATGCATGACAATACAATGATCATCGCTATTAGATAAATAATCAGGTACTATTTTACAGAAAGCTTTGGGGAAAAGCCCTTTATCAATATTTTTAATTGCTTTATGAACTTCTTCTTTTCCTGAGCTAACACCTCTTTGAGCATATCTAGAATCATCTTTCATTAAAGTGGTCCCATAAGGGAGTAATAAATTACTAATTATCTTTAGGAACGTAGTCAAAGTTAAGAACAATGAATTGAGTCCTTCTATTTTTTTGATGTGCTGCTTCTTGCTCCTCTGAAGTAGATAAATCAGCAATTGCTTCACATTCTAACCCCTCCATTCTTGGCTTAGCTTCTCCATAACCTACAGCCTTCATACGTTCTGCAGGAATTCCTTTAGAAATTAAGTAATCAACACAAGATTGCGCTCTTCTTTGGGAAAGTTTTTGATTGTAATCATCCCCTCCTCTACAATCTGTATGAGCTTGCAGTTCAATAACAATAGTTGGATTATCAATTAAAGTAGAGTAAAGGAAATCTAAAGAATCCTTTGAATTTATTTGACCAAGGGAGGCATCTAAAGTATCAACTAAGAGTTCGGCTTTATCCAAAGCATATTGAACTTCTGGAAAATCAATTGCTTTTTCACTAACTGGCTGAACTTGAAACTCAACATATTCAACTTTAGGACCAGGTGGTTTAAGATTAAAAGTTGAAAATTTGGACTTTCTTACTAAAAAGCTATCCTTTTGGCACTCAACTTCGTATATTAAATTATGTTCGATATATCTTTTACCCTTAGATATTTCTTTTAGATGAACAATACCGTCAATATCTGTTGTCTCAACAAATACATTTCTAATTCCACCTGAAGTGTCAATGGCTGTCAATTTAATAGTAGCTCCAGGAACAGGATCGCCAGTTTCTGAATCTGTAACTTCTGCCATAAGTTCTATTAATAAAGGAGGAATTTTAAAGTTGTAAATATTGGGACGTCCTTCTTGTCCGTCTTTAGGACTTCTAAGAGATGAAAACATCCCTTTTTCAAAATCTGTATTTCTTTCAAAAATAATTCCATAATCATCTTCAAATGAGTTTAATGGATATCCAAGATTTTCTAGATTTCCCCATTTATTCTCACCTAATTTCTTTGCTTTGAAAATATCTAAAGAACCTAATCCTTCGTAGCTGTCAGATGAAAAATATAAATCTCCGTTTTCAGAAAGATATGGAAACATTTCATCCCCTGTGCTGTTGATTTCAGGACCTAAATTGACAGGTTTCATCCAACTCTCCTCTCTTGGGTCGTACTCTGAAATCCACAAATCATGCATTCCGTATCCTCCAGGGAAATCAGATGTAAAAATCATTATCTTCATTGCAGAATCCATAGCTGGATGACCACAATTTAAAGTATCAGCATCTTCAGGCTTTAATTTAATTTCTTTAGCTTGTGTCCAAGAATCTCCTTTTCTTTTTGAGTAAAATATTGCACACCCTAAATCCAATTTTTTTACTAATGGACATCTTGTAAAATAAATTTCATCTCCGGTTGGAGAAAAAACAGACGAGCCCTCATTGGCTTTGGAATTGATAGATTTTGATAATAGTTGAGCCTCACTCCATTTGCCCAAATTGTCTATGTTTGATTCCCATAAATCCGTGTAATTATCTCCTGTTCTAGAATCAATCCCATCTCCGGTTGATCCATTTCTCGAAGATACAAAAACAATGCGATTATTACCTGTTCCATACCATGTTGGCGAATAATCATCATGGTTAGAGTTAATTTGTCTTACTGGATTAATATCATGATAGGTTTTTTTTCTTATACGTTCTTGATAATGTTCACACGAAGAAAGAAGAGTTATTGCATGCTTATCATCTGGGAAAATTTCTAAATATTTTTTAACATTTTCCGCTGCAGATTCATACTCTCCTTCTTCTACTAAAACATCTGCAAGTAAAATATATAATTTTGGATGATTTTTTTGATACTTTAATTTAAACGCTCTTTTGTAATATGTTTCAGCCTGTTTAGGAATTCGATCCAATCTGAAACACTCAGCAATTTGGAAATTAATTCTACCTTTTTCTTCAATGTCTTTTTCTTTCACCTCACCCTTTTTATATAAGTCAATGGCATCAAAATATGCTTCGTTTTTAAAATTTAAATCCGCCTGGATGACAAAAGGATTTTTGCTCTGAGAATAGCTGAACCCCAAAGACAAAAAGAAAATTAAAATCAAGAAAGATTTTGTTGCTTTTAAAAAAAACATTTTAAAAATAAATTGTTTCATAACTACATTTTGTTGCAAAATAACTAATTATTTTCTTAAAAGCTCATAAATCTGTAAATCTCGCTAAAGATTTACAAAAAAAACTTAATAAAAAAAGTAAGAATTTTACTTGAATTTAGTGTTTAACTAACACTAAGGTTGGTTTTTGTTGATAAATATTATCTATAAATTAAGCTGTAAAAGCAAATAAAAAAACGGAAAAATATATATTTGGTGAAATTATAATTTTTTTTATTGAAATGGCAAAATCTAAATTAGAGTACATTTGGCTGGACGGATATAATCCAACTCAAAATATGAGAAGTAAAACTAAAATACTTGAAGATTTTAGTGGGGAACTTAAAGATTGTCCAATTTGGAGTTTTGACGGAAGTTCTACCAAACAAGCCGAAGGAAGTTCTTCAGATTGCTTACTAAAGCCAGTTGCTTGCTATCCAGACCCAGTGAGAGAAAATGGATTTCTAGTAATGACAGAAGTTTTGAAATCGGACGGGACTCCCCATGACTCCAATGCAAGAGCCAAAATTGACGATAATGACAATGACTTTTGGTTTGGTTTTGAACAAGAGTATTTTATTATGGATGTTAGTACTCAGCTCCCTCTAGGATTTCCAGTTGGTGGCTACCCTGGTCCTCAGGGAATGTATTATTGCTCTGTAGGTGGAAGAAACACTCACGGAAGACATTTGGTAGAAGAACACGCTGACATTTGCATAGAAGCTGGCATTAATATAGAAGGTATCAACCAAGAAGTAGCTAGCGGCCAATGGGAATTTCAATTGTTTGCAAAAGGTGCTAAAAAAGCCGGGGATGAAATGTGGATTGCTAGATATATTTTAGACAGATTAACTGAAGACCATGGATACTATATAGAATACCATCCAAAACCAGTTAAAGGAGACTGGAATGGATCTGGAATGCATGCAAACTTCTCTAATTCATTACTTAGAACTTGTGGGTCTAAGGAAATCTACGAAAAAGTATGTGAAGCATTCAGATCTGTTACTAAAGAACACATAGAAGTTTATGGTGAATTTAATGATCAAAGATTAACTGGTCTTCACGAAACTGCAGCAATTTCAGACTTTAGCTATGGAGTTTCTGACAGAGGAGCATCGATAAGAATACCAATCATAACTGTTGAGCAAGGCTGGAAAGGCTGGCTAGAAGATAGAAGGCCTGCATCTAACGGAGATCCTTACAAAATTGCAGGTAGAATAGTAAAGACTGTTAAATCTGCCAAAGTCTAATTAAAAGAGATTTTATTATTTATTCTCTTTTTTATTAACTGGGAATCCAGTGATCTCATCGTCGTCGAAAGCAGCCGACTTAATGTCGTCCTGTATTTGTTGAGAAGCATCTCTTAATTGTCTCACTCCTCTACCAAGGCTTCTTGCAATTTTAGGAACACTTTTGGACCCGAAAAACAATAGAACTACTAAGAAAACAAATATTAGTTCTCCCGCACTAATTCCTTCGAGAAGTAATAACTGGAGACTATAAAACATTAAGCGTTAATTTTATTTTTTGATAAATCAACAACAAGTGGCGTTGCTATAAATAATGAAGAATAAGTACCTACAACTACACCCACCATTAAAGCAAAAGCAAAACCTTTAATAGACTCTCCTCCAAAAATAAATATTGTTAGAAGAACTAAAAATGTACTTAAAGAAGTGTTGATTGTTCTAGAAAGTGTGCTATTTAAAGCCCTATCAACTACTTGAACAGCGGAAGATTTTTTGTGAAGAACAGAATACTCTCTGATTCTATCAAAAACAACAACAGTATCATTAATTGAATAACCAACAACAGTAAGAATTGCCGCAATAAAGGCTTGGTCAATTTCCATTGAGAAAGGAACAATATTGTAAAATATTGAAAACAAACCAAGTACTACCAAAACATCATGGAACATCGCAATTAAAGCACCTAATCCAAATTGCCATTTTCTAAATCTGTAAGCGATATATATAAATATGATAAACAACGAGAATATTACTGCCAAAAATGAACCTTTAATTAACTCATCAGAAATTTGGCTTTCAACTCCTCTTGAAGTCAAAAGAGTATAAGTCAATCCTTCATTTAAATCCTCAATATTTGAATAACCTAAGTCCTGAAATGCTTGAGCAAGTGAAGCATCAATTTTTGCGACTTTAATTTTGTTTTTAAGAATAGATTTTTCTAGGTATTTAGTAGTTATTTCTAAAGTATATGCGTTATCTACTGTTTTAACTTCAGGAGCAATATTATTTCCATTGTCATCAACGCATCTATTACTTATAGCATTTTGAACTGCTGATTTGTCAATTTTTTCTGAAAACTCAACCCTGTAGGTTCTTCCACCAGTAAATTCAACACCTCCATCTAAGCCCTTGGTTGACAATGAAAAGATTCCAAAGCCAACAATCAAAGCTGAAAAGATATAAAATACTTTTCTTTTCTTTAAAAACCCTATCGTAGTTCCAGTAAATAAATTTTCTGTAAATTTTCTAGAAAAATGTACATCTCTTTTAGTATCTAAAAAGTAGGAGAAAATCAATCTAGTTATAAAAATTGCTGAAAATAAAGAGGTAAAGACACCTATTATTAATGTAGTAGCAAAACCTTGAATAGGGCCAGAACCAAAGTAAGCTAGAACTACTGCAGTAAGAAGTGAAGTTACATTGGCATCAATAATTGCAGAATAAGCATGCTTATAACCATCCTGAATAGCTAATTTAATTCCCTTCCCATTTTTCAATTCCTCTCTTATTCTTTCATAAATAAGAACATTTGCATCTACAGACATTCCAATAGTTAAGACTAACCCTGCTATACCAGGCAATGTTAAAGCTGCGCCTAAGGAAGCTAAAGTTCCTATTATAAAAAAGATATTTGCTATCAAAGCGATATTTGCAACCCAACCTGCTCTTTTGTAATAAAAAATCATATAAAAAAGAACCAATAAAAAGGCAAAGAAAAAAGACCAAAGTCCAGAATTAATATTTTCTTCGCCAAGTGATGGACCAACTATAGCTTCATCAACAATCACAGCCGGAACAGGAAGAGAACCAGCCTTTAAAATATTGGCTAAATCTTGAGCTTCTTCAATTGTTTCAAATCCACCAGAAATTTCTGTATTTCCGCCAGTAATCTTTTGCCTTATGAAAGGAGATGAAAAAACCTGGTCGTCTAAAACAATAGCTATTATCTTTCCAACTTTCTGTTCTGTCCACTTTGCCCAAACGTCTGCAACATTTGAATTGAAAGAAAGTGCAACCGATGGTTTAGAATCATTATCAAAACTTTGCGAAGCATTTACTACATCCTCCCCGTTAATCTTTGGCTCTCCACTAGTTGGTATTTCTATTGCCATTAATGTATGACCAGTGAAACTTTGAGACGTTTCGTATTTACTTACATCTCTTGACCACAAGAATTTATGTCTTCTAAGATTAAAAATATCTCTGGCCACCTTAGACTTAAGCATGGAATTAATTTTAGCAGTGTCAACTGACTTTGCAGCTCCAATATATGGACTATTTGATGTGTGAATAAACCAAAGACTACCATTCAATATCTTTCCATCGGCTAACATTATAGAGTCTTGAATTACTCTTTCTAAAGATTTTACTTCAAGTAAAGAGTCGCTAGCTTTCTTTTCATTCATATAAGATTCTAGTTCAACAGCAGATAGAGAATTTAAAGAGTCTTGAGAGATTTCTATAAAATCTGATTCAATATCATTAGATGACTCTTTAGAAACTGCTTTATTCAACTCTAAAAACTCATCTGTCCAATCTGCGTGAGCTCCGTCCCAAAATTCTAAGCTAGCAGTAGACTGAAGTAAATTTCTTATTCTATTTTTATCCTTTGCTCCTGGGAGCTCAATCTGAAGTCTACCAGAAACAGCAAGCTTTTTAATATTAGGTTGACTAACACCAAATTTATTGATTCTAGATTCTATTATTCTATGTGTTTTTTGAATAGCATCTTCACTCAAGTTTCTTAGAGTTTGAATTATTTGATCATTTTTATTAGTTGCTGTTTTTTCAACTGAATTAATGTCCATGTAATCTTTAAGTCCATTACTAAAGAAAATCATAGGAGGATTTTTCGGATAAAGTTCTTTATAATGGGCATAAAAAAGACCTATAAAATCGTCGTTATCTGAATCTACTGTAGTAGAACCTTCCTTAAAATCTTTAAGAGCAGCATTAAAAGGGTTTTTGAATGAAATTTTGGAAGAATTTCCAGCAAAATTCTTTACTAAATCTTCTATTGAAACTTCCAAAGTAACACTCATACCTCCCTGAAGGTCTAGTCCAAGACCTAATTCTTGATCTTTACATCTTTGGTAATCTAAATCTAAGATTGGATATGTTGGTTGGTCTCTTTTTTCTGCTAATAATTTTTGTTCATAGTAGGAAACAATCTGTTGCTTTTCTTTATCAGCACCTATTACTAGAGTATCTCCATTAATTACAAATTCAACCGCCTCATTGGATAGAGAGTCGTACTTTTTCTCTGCTAAATCATGAACATCTGTTTCAAAAGCTTTAGTAACCCAAGAAAAGGAAAGCTGATATAAACAGGCTAAAAATAATAAAATGGTAAATACCCATATTGCACTTCTATTTCGCATTAAAATTTTTTTTGTTATTAATATAAATAAAATTGAGGGCGCAAATATAAAATTTCAATTGGTTATTACCAACAATTCCACAACAAGTTAATAATGTTTGACTTTAAGAACTACATTTGCGTTAGCTAGATTATCAATATTTTAAAGAACTAAACCATCTATTTTATAAAATAAATCGAATAAATTTTAGTGTATATGACTCTCTACAAAAAGATATCGATACTTTCATTTTTATTAATGTCTTTCACTTTAATAAAAAGCCAAAACTTTAAATTAGTTCAGGAAAACAGTATTAAAGTAATCGTTAATAACGATACCCTTGTTAACCCATGGACAGGAGGATTTAATTCTGCACAAATTTCAAAAATTGACTTAAATAATGATCAAATTGAAGATTTATTTGTCTTTGACAGGTCTTGTGACAAGGTAATTACCTTTATATCTGAAAATAATAATTTTATTTACGCACCAGAATACGAGAAATTATTTCCATCTAATTTAAAAAACTGGGTTTTACTAAGAGACTTCAACAATGATGGGAAAAAAGATATATTTAGTTATGTTTCGGGAGGAATAGGACTTTGGAAAAACACTTCTAATGGAAGTGAACTATCCTTTAATTCATTGAACTTTTTCCAATCTTCTATAAATACTAATGTGCCATATCTTTTGTCTTCCCAATACAATAATGATGTTAATATTTATGTTGTTTCATCAGATATTCCATGTATTAGTGACATAGATAATGATGGAGATTTAGATATTTTAAATTTTGGAGTTCAAGGTTCAGTAATTGAATACCATAAAAATATCTCTACCAATTTAGATACCTTAATTTTTGAAATGAAAAATGCCTGTTGGGGCAATTTTAGCGAATCTGGATTGTCAAATACCTGCACCTTATTTGACACTTGTTTATTTAATGTCCCAAACCCTGAAGACTCTATAAGTACAATAAGAAATATAAGACATAGTGGATCAACTATACTGTCTTTGGATTTAAATAACGACCAAGTAAAGGACCTAATTCTTGGGGATGTTTCTTACAGTAACCTAGTGGCATTATACAATGATAGCACAGGAGTTAATTTAAACACCTCCTTTATTTCTCAAGACACACTTTTTCCAAGTTACTCCGTACCAGCTGATTTGCACCTCTTCCCAGCCACATTTTATGAAGACATGGACCACGATGGCATAAAAGATTTGATAGTATCCCCAAACTCTACTAGTGAGTCTGAAGATAAGGAGAGTATTTGGTTCTATAAAAATTTTGGAGGTAACAATTCCCCTCAGTTTTATTTGCAAAATAAAAATTTTCTTCAGCAAAATACTATTGAACTTGGGAGAGAATCTAAACCTTTAATAGTAGATATCAATAACGATCAAATTTTAGATCTTCTGGTCTCTAATTTTGGTGAATTTGATTTAAGTATTCCGATTCATTATAATTCTTTCATAGAATCTTATGAAAATGTAGGAACTAATGAAAATCCAATGTTCAAGAAAATCTCCAGTGATTTTCAAAATATTTCCTCACAAATAAACGACATTAACTTAATTCCAACATTAGGAGACTTAGATGGGGATGGGGATTTAGATGCAATTGTGGGTGACTATAGTGGAAAATTGCATTTTTTAGAGAACATTTCTTCAAATCCAGCAATTATAAATTTAAGTATCAGCATATCTCCCTTAACTGATATTTTTAATAATATTTTTGATTTTGGATTTAATGCTCACCCCACACTTTTTGACATAGATAATGACAATGATCTAGATTTAGTAGTGGGTGAAGCAATGGGGAATTTAAATTACATTGAGAATATTGGAGATTCTTCCAGTTTTAATTTTGACTTAAGGTCTGAAACATTTGGAGCTGTTTCGGTATCTGAGTGGTGGACTAATATAGGGATGAGTTCGCCAACCTTTTATAGAAATGGATCTGATATTGAATTATACGTAGGAAGCAAAAGAGGTGCTATTTATAAATACAACAACATAGATAACAACCTATCGGGAAATTTTAATTTAGTAGATAGTAACTTCAATGATATTTTTGCAGGAACTCATAGCACACCAGCAATTTCGGATTTAAACAATGACTCCTTAATTGATTTTATTATCGGTAATAAAAGAGGCGGACTGTCTCTATATATGGGTTCTAATGATTCTTTGATTTCAACTTCAAGCATTCTGAATAAATATGAAAAAAAATATGAAATATTTCCCGTACCAGCTACAGATATTATTTACATTAAAAATCTAAAAAAACTGCTTTATTTTGAAGTAATAAGCTTAACTGGAAAAAAAGTTAAAACTGGATATACCAAAGGGACAATTACAGTAAGTAAATTGAACAATGGAATATATTTTGTAATGCTATATGATGGGATTCTTAAAAATATTTTAAAGTTTATTAAATGCTAAATCAAAATTCTACAATAGTTTTTATTGATGATGATTGTATATTTTGCAATTACTGGGGTGAATACATAATAAAAAATGATAAATCAGATTCTATTTTTATAAGTCCGTCTACATCCAATATATTTACAGAAACTAAAAAAAAATTTACACTATTTCCAAACCCAAAAGAGACAATTATACTCTACCACAATGGACGAATTTATTCTAAATCTTTAGCTGTAATTAAAATATCAGTTCTAATGAAAAATTGGCAATCAATAATGTCATTTAGCTATATAATTCCAAAATTTATAAGAGACTTTTTTTACGATATAATTTCTAGAAATAGAAAATCTATAATGTTGGACAGTTGTGTAATAGATGAACTGAAAAGGAAAGATAAATATATAGTCTAACTATAAGCTAGATAATTTCTAATGCTCTATTCATATTTCTTACAGCAGCAGCACTCTTTTCAAATAAATCCTTTTCTAGATTGTTTAAATTAACATCAACTATATTTTCCCAACCGTTTTTACCAACAATAACTGGCACTCCAACACAAATATCCTTCTGGCCATATTCTCCACCCAAGAAAACTGAACAAGGAATTATTCTTTTTTGATCGTTGATAATACTATCTACTAAATAAGCTACTGCTGCTCCAGGTGCATACCATGCTGAAGTTCCTAATAAACCAGTGAGAGTTTTACCACCTACCATAGTATCAGCTGCAACCTTATCTAAATGATCTTTATCTAACAATTCGCTTATTGGTATTCCATTATAAGTTGCTAATCTTGTTAGTGGAATCATTGTTGTATCACCATGACCTCCGATTACCATTGCGTGAATATCACTTGAGGGTTTTCCTAATGCTATTGATAAGTAAGTTCTAAATCTTGCACTGTCTAATGCACCTCCCATACCTATAATTCGATGCTTATCTAGATCACTTTCTTTTAGTGTTAAATAGGTCATAGTATCCATAGGATTTGATACAATAACAATTATCGCATCTGGTGAATACTCTAAAATATTATTAGTTACTGTTTTAACTATACCAGCATTAACGCCAATAAGTTCTTCTCTAGTCATTCCTGGCTTTCTTGGAATACCACTTGTAACAACGACAACATCACTACCAATAGTTTTTGAATAATCGTTAGTGCTTCCGACGATTTTAGTATTGAAACCAAGTAAAGAAGATGTTTGAGTCATATCTAATGCTTTTCCCTCAGCAAAACCTTCTTTAATATCCAATAAAACTACTTCACTAGCAATTCTTTTATACGCAATTGCATCAGCGCAAGTTGAACCCACATTCCCAGCACCTACTATGGTTACTTTCATAATATTATATTTTAAAATTTTTAATTAAGAATTATGTATCAATATTTGCATACTTAGCATTCTTTTCAATAAATTCTCTTCTTGGAGGGACCTCATCGCCCATCAACATTGAAAAAATTCTGTCTGCTTCCACTGCACTTTCAATAGTAACTTTTCGTAATGTTCTATTTTCTTTAGACATAGTTGTATCCCAAAGCTGTTCTGCATTCATCTCACCAAGTCCCTTATACCTTTGAACATGAACACTAGATTCACTTCCAGAACCTTTCATTTGATCAACATAATCTTTTCTTTGTTTGTCGTCCCAAGCGTACTTGGCTTGTTTGCCTTTTTTAATTAGATACAGAGGCGGAGTGGCTATATATAAATAACCGTTTTCGATTAACTCCTTCATATACCTAAAGAAAAAAGTCATTATTAAAGTTTGAATATGGCTTCCATCTACATCAGCATCACACATTATAATTACTTTGTGGTAACGCAGCTTTTCCATATTTAAGGCTCTAGAATCATCCTCGGTACCAATACGAACTCCTAAGGCAGTATAAATGTTTTTAATCTCTTCATTTTCAAAAATCTTGTGTTGCATTGCTTTTTCAACATTAAGTATCTTACCTCTTAAAGGCATGATGGCTTGAAAATGCCTGTCTCTTCCTTGTTTTGCTGTTCCACCAGCAGAATCTCCCTCAACAAGGTATACCTCACATTCTGTAGGGTCTTTAGAAGCGCAATCAGAAAGTTTTCCTGGTAATCCAGCACCACCCATAGGATTTTTACGCTGAACCATTTCTCTTGCTTTAGTAGCAGCATGTCTAGCAGTTGCCGCAAGAATAACCTTTTGAACAATTTGTTTTGCATCATCTGGATTTTCCTCTAAATAGTCGTTTAACATTTCACTTACAGCCTGACTGACTGGTGCAGTTACTTCTCTGTTGCCCAATTTAGTTTTAGTCTGTCCTTCAAATTGAGGTTCTTGAACCTTCACAGAAACAATTGCTGTCAACCCTTCTCGAAAATCATCACCTGAAATATCAAATTTCAATTTGTCAAGCATTCCAGATTTCTCAGCATACTTTTTCAAGGTGCCTGTCAATCCCCTTCTAAAACCAGAAAGGTGAGTTCCTCCTTCATGGGTATTAATGTTGTTGACATAAGAATGAATATTTTCTGCATAAGAATTATTATAAATTAAAGCTACTTCTACAGGTATTCCGTTTTTTTCACCCTCAACACTTATAACTTTTTGTATTAACTTCTCTCTAGTTCCATCCAAAAATTCAACAAATTCTGACAAGCCTTTTTCTGAATAAAATGTTTCTAATGGTGCATTTCCATCTTCATTTTTAGATTCTGAACGCTCATCTGTCATTACAATTGTCAATCCTTTATTAAGAAAAGATAATTCACGCATTCTTGTTGCCAAAATATCGTACTGAAATTCAAGAACTTCAAATATTTCAGGATCTGGATAAAAGATAACTTCAGTTCCTTTTAAGTCGGTAGTTCCTTCTTCCTTAACTAAGTATTGTTCCTTTCCTTGCTTATATTCTTGAACATAAATCTTACCTTCTTTAAAAACACTCGCCTTTAAATTGATGGATAAAGCATTTACCACAGAAACCCCAACTCCATGTAAACCACCTGAAACTTTGTAGGAGTCTTTATCAAATTTACCACCAGCTCCAATCTTTGTCATTACAACTTGCAAAGCTGAAACACCTTCCTTTTTATGAATGCCAACTGGAATACCACGTCCATTATCCATTACACGAATTCCATTGCCTTCTAAAATAGATACTGAAACTTTATCACAATGTCCTGCTAAAGCCTCATCAATAGAATTATCTACAACTTCGTATACTAAGTGGTGTAATCCCCTTGAACCAACATCTCCTATATACATTGAAGGACGCATCCTAACATGTTCCATTCCTTCAAGAGCCTGTATACTGTCTGCTGAATAATCTTTTTCTTCACTCATTTGATATAAATTTAACTTCAAATATACTATTAATAGAGCGTTTTAAATGGGAGGAAAGCTCCTATTAATTGGATACTTTTCAACATTTTAGAAACTTATTGTGATTCCACCTAAAATATTGATGGATTGAACTGGGAAATTTTGCCAATATTGGTATTTTTTGGCTGTGAAATTATTGAATTGAATGAAAGCTGAAACTTTTTTATTGTACCTATATTCTGCAGAAATATTCATGTCTACAAAAGTTGGTAAACTGTAGATATATTTATCATCTTCCAATACAAAATCAATTATTGATTCTGGCTCAGAATTTGAAAAAACTTCTCTTTTACCAACCAAATAAAAATCAGACTTTAAAACAATTTTATCAGATAAATCTAACAAACTAGATAATGTAAATATAAAGTCAGGTCTTTGCCAAGCACGACTAAAATTAGCAGGATTGTATATGAAATATTCCCCTTTACCAGAGATTTTTAACTTTTCAAGTTTCTGATAAGTAATTTCAGCAAGAAAAGATGTTTGACTAAGGTTATCATACTTAGTCTGAAACTTATTGCCATAGGAAGATGTTGTATCTGGGATGAAGAAATAAATACTATCTAGTTTTTGAAAAGAACTTGATATATTAAAGGTGAATTTATCACTTAAAGAACCTCTTAACCCTGCAAAGACATTACTTTTTTGGACGGTGTTTTGAAGTTTAGAATCCTCGGAAATAAATGGATTTTCTAACCTAAGATTGTTAAAGGTATTTCTTTGTACATTGCCAACCCACCCTCCATAGGGTATAAAGATATTATTAAAAAGATTACAGCTAACCTCTAAGTCTGGAAATACATAGAATTTAGCATTTTCATTAATATTAGCTTGTATGGATATTCCAGCTTTAAAAATTAAATTGTTTTTTCTTGAATAAATATGTGGACTAAAACGAAAAATTCCAGAATTATTAGCTTTTATATTACTTGGTTGAATAATATTATTTTCGTCTAATTTTAAAGTTTCCGGAGAATTTATATTATTTATATCCAGTTCAAAAGTTCCTAAAAATTCTTCATCTAATATGATCCATCCAGAGTGAGCGCCTAAAAGAAAATGATTCTCTGAAAGATTATAATTGCTGTTAAGGTGGTGAAAATCTATCCAACTTTTAATTCTTAATTTATTGGTATCCCTTCCAGTATTTCTAGAGTTAAACTTTAAATGTAAATCCAACAAATCGTAATTTTGCTTAAAAAGAGTATCTGAATTTTTAAATGATTCCTTCGCTAAAGAATCATTAATATCTATGCCATAAAATTCATACATAGAGTTATCGCCATAATTCAGACCATAAAAATGATAAGAATTTCTTTCATACTGAACTTCTGACCACAAATCATAATTCATAAAAAACTTTTGATAATATCCTCCTAAATTTAAATCTGAAAATTTAGTGTTTCCAATTTCTTTTATACTGGAGAAGCTGCCATTATTTCTTGCATTTAGTCCCCAACTTTCATCTCTTGACCTTTTAGAAGCATAATTCAATTCCAATAGTGGGGTTAGGTAAGTTCCTGCTCCAGCTTTTAAATATCCTCTATATAACTTGTCTCCGTTAGCAGTTATCTTCAACCTTGCAGGCTTTATATTCTCAATAGAGTAGTTTGTTAGGTGCCTTTTTGGCTCTAAATAATATTTAATATCTTCCAAAATTCTTATAGAATCTGTGTGAATTGGAAAGATTGGTGTTTTTTGGATCTTAGAAATTTTTCTACTTCCAGAGCCAATCCCTAAAAAAGTTTCCGTACTCTCATTTTGTTGAGCTACAATACTAAAACTCAATATTCCTGAAAGAAAAATTAATATTTGGAGTTTATTTATTTTCATCTTTCTTAATTCCCTTTAAATCAACTTTATTTAGATTTAAAACTTTACGATTATTTTCTAAATCTTTATAAATTGTTTCCAATTCTATTTCCAATTCTTCTTGCTCTGGCTCCTGCTGCAGTTCATTTAGTTCAAGATTTTTTATGTGATCTAATTTTTGAACTGCTGCTGCTAAAATCTCACCTTTTTTATCTCCATCGTAGTTGTCTAAAATACTCTTTATACTATGTTTTGCATTGAAGTAATCTTTCTGAGCAGTAAAATTATCTCCAAGTAATAATATCCCTCTTGCTAACCAATAATCATAAGATGGCTTTTGTTTTACTAATTCCATAATTAAAGACTCACAAGATATATAATCCTCTTTCTTGTAAGCTATCTCACAAACATGGTATTTTGCTTCTGCTGCAGCGATGCTTTTAGTGAACTTTACAACACTATCATAATAAAATTTTGCGCTGTCTAGTTGATTAATTTTTTGATACGATTGCCCTAGGAATAAATACGCATCTTCTTTAAGCTTGTTATTTAAGTCCAATAACTGAAGAATCTTTTTTGCATACTTAATCGTAGAGTTGGGATTGTCTAAAAAATGAAAACAATAAAATTGCCCTTTTTTTGAAATTGACAAGTCTTCTTGATCAATACTTACATCTTCTAAAATTGAAAAGTAAGCTAGGGATTTTTTGAAATCTTTAGCATCATAAGTTATCTCCCCAGCATACTTTAGGGATTCTATGTAATAATTGTTATTTGGTTTTGCAGAAATGTAATCATAGTGAAATAACGCTTGTGTTTTCTTGTTCTCAGAATAATAACAATTAGCCATAAAATAATGTGCGGAAATTTCTCTTACTGGTTCGTCAATATTGTCTAGGTAGTAAGAAGCTTTTTCAATTTGTTTTTTGCAATCACCATTATCTCTAGCCAGAACAACAGCTCTCCATAAAGTTGAATCTTTTTCCTGAATACTAACATCAATTCCTCTTGAACTAAGCCAGTCATAATATCCCGTCAAATTCCCCCTTAAATTATAAACCTCCATCATTAATTCAGTAGCTAATTGATTTTCTTGCTCTGCATCTGGATAATTATCCATGACTATCAATAAAAACTTTTCAGCTTCCTCATGGTTTTTTTCTTTTAAATAAATACTCCCTAATTCAACATATGCTTTTGAAATTAAATTATTATTTGGATACTCATTTATGAATTTTAAGTAGGTATTTAAGGACTCTTTATTTCTATTTTCATCTTTATAAGCTTGTGCTAAATTTAAAAGAGAATATACTTGGTACTTTGAGTTTGGGTATTGATTTGTTAGTCTTTTTAAAGTATTTATTTTCCCTTTGTAGTCTTGTATTAGCCCTTGAGAAGTAGCCATCTGGTTTAATGCGTAAGAATGATTTTCATTTCCTACATCTAAAGACAACGCATAATTTTCTATAGCCAAACTATCTTCCCTAAGCAAAAAATAAGTGTCAGCAATTCTTAATAGCGCGATTTTATAATTATTTGAGTCAGGTAAATTGTATTGGTGGATATAATTCCTAAAGTACTTTAAAGCATTTCTAAGTTCTTCTTTGTGAATTTTCGAATCATTTTCTAATAAATTTTGATATGAATTTGCTTTTTCAAAATAACTATATCCAATATGAAAATCTAAATCTAAAAACTGATTAGTTAAAATAGCTCCGTTAATAAATCTAAATTTCTCATAACTCTCCACGGCTCTTAAATATTCCTTTAGATTAAAATTAGATTCTCCTATCCAAAACTGACTCATGGCATTTAAGTTTTGGTCAATTGGATACTTTTTAACCAACTCAAAGTTTTTGATTGCATTCTTATATTCCCTGTTATGGTATTGTTCTACAGCTCGATTATAAACAATTGTCTGGTAGGCTTTCTGCATTCTTGGATCCTTGTTTTTAATTTTGTCCATTGAAGCAAGTGCATCATCGTAATTTTTTGTAGTTAGGTACACTTTTAATAAAAAATCATAAGCTTCTTTAGCATCTTCAGAATTTGGAAAGTTTTCGATAAACTGCTGAAAAGCATTAATTGCTTCATCGTATGGATTATAACTTAGTTCATAAGCTAGTTTAGCATAATTAAAAAGTGAATTCCGTCTGATATCAACATCAAAATTGAGCTTACTAGCCTCCTGAAATGCATTTCTTGCATAATCTTTTTCCTCTAAATTCAAATAAGAATCAGCCATATGGTAATATGAAATCTGAGTTAATGAATCATCTACAGTAGCAATCCTGGAAAAAATTTGTATTGCTTTTTTATATTTTTTTGTCTGATAGTAACAATAGCCAACTTGGTAATTACTTTCTCTAGTTGATTTCGCATTTCTTTTAAAAATTTGATAGTATTCTAAAGAACGTTCGAATTGATTTTTTTTAAAATAAGAATCTCCAATTAATTTAGCAAACTCCCCTTTTCTTTTTTCTGTAACTGAGTCAATGTACAAAGATCCATATTCAATTAGTTCATCATATTTGTTTTGTTGATATAAAATCTCTGTAATATAATAGGGGATAATAGCCTTGAACATTTTATTATCTGCAATCTTCTTAAACCCAACTAGTGCAGTTTGGTATTTCCCTTCGTCATATGCTATGTGGCTATAGTAATACGTTGCTGGGACTGAATAATCTGTTTTTTTTTGCAAAAGATCATTGAAAAGAACTTTTGATTCAGTGAGATTTTTCTTGATAAATTTAGAATATCCCAGTTTAAAAAGATACTCACTTTGGTCATCTATTGGCAAACTGTATTGATCAACCTTTTCAAAAAATTCGATAGATTTTTTAAATTTTTTTGTTTGGTAATAATGCTTTCCTAGTTGAAAATAAATGTTTTTAGACTTTGGATGATCTGGATGGTCTAGTGAAAATCTAGTTAGAATGGTCTCTACATTTCTGTGATATAATTTTAATGCACAAACTGCAAAATAGTATTCTGCATTTATTCTTACCTCATCTTGAGGATTATTAAAATTATTTATAACATCTTTGAAATAGTATTGAGCTGAACTATATTTCTCTTTATCAAATAATTCTTGGGCAATTTTATAACTTTTATATGGGTCAATACGTAAAAAAGTTTTTTGAGCATTGGCAATATTTGCAAAAATTATTGCAAAAGAAAAAATTAATATTTTAAAGAAAATCTTATTCATTAATAGCTATAATCTTTTAAGTAATAAAGATAGTTAGTGAAGAACCATAAGAATTATTGCATTCTTATTATTTTCAACTACAATGTGTTAACATTAAATAAAAGAATTAAAGAAGTATTCTATATTATTTTAAATTTGAATGTAAAAGATATTTAACTGCTATGAACCAAAACCTTTTTCTAGACTTTAAAAATGTTGAAATAAAGCAACGAAATAAAATAATACTTAAAGATGTTAATATAAAGATAAATCAAGGTGAATTTGTGTATTTTGTAGGTAAAACTGGAAGCGGTAAAAGTAGTCTTCTTAAAGCAATTTATGGAGACATAGGTATTAGTAGAGGTGATATCTTATTTAAAAACCAAGCTCTAGTAAAATTAAAAAGAGAGAAAATCTTAGAAATTAGAAGGAGAGTTGGAATAATCTTTCAAGATTTCCAATTACTTATGGATAGATCTATTGGTGATAATTTAAGGTTTGTAATGAGAGCAACTGGATGGAAAGGGAAAAAAATAATAAATAATGAGGTTGCGAAACTTCTTACAAAAGTGGATATGATTGACAAAGCAGATTCATTTCCACATTTAATTTCTGGGGGAGAACAACAAAGGGTCGCTGTTGCAAGAGCACTAATTAATAATCCAGAACTAATAATAGCAGATGAGCCAACTGGAAATTTAGATCCAGAAACTAGTGAAAAAATTATGAATCTATTAAAATCTGTAGCCGATGACGAAAAAACAGTAATTATGGCAACTCACGATTTTAATATTATTAATAAATATCCAGCTAGGGTTGTAAAATTCAATAATCAAACTATTTTAGAATAAGCTCTGTGAATTGATAAGTATCTGTATCCCCATTTATAATTTTAATGTTGTCAGTCTTATTGACACTATACACAACCAAGGAGAAAAAAGTAATAAACCTTTTGAAATAATTTGTATTGACGATGGTTCTAGTAAAGAAACTTTAAATTTAAATTATAAAATTAGTTCTCATAAATCGGTTGACTACCTTATGTTAAAAAAAAATATTGGAAGATCAAAAATTAGAAACCTATTTATAGAAAATGCAAATTATGAAAATCTGTTATTTATAGATTGTGACTGCAGCATTCAAAGTGAAAATTTTCTAGAAAAATATTTTGAGCATGTAGATAATGAAGTAGTATATGGTGGAAGAAAACACCACGATATTCCACCTAAAAATAGAAATAAAAAACTAAGGTGGTTATATGGGATTAAAAAAGAAGATCAAAACTTAAATTATAGAGTTAAAAACCCATACAATTGTTTTCGTTCAAATAACTTTTTAATAAAAAAAACAATCTTGTCACAAATAAGGTTTAATGAGAAAATTAAAACCTACGGACATGAAGACACCTTACTATCTATAGAGCTTAAAAAGAATAAAATTGCTATTTATCAAATTAATAATCCTGTTTTTCACGAAGGGATTGAAGACAACAGTGTTTTTTTAAAAAAAACTAAGAGTGCTGTAAACAACCTAGTATTTTTAGAGAAAAGCACACTAGATATTAGTTCTTTAAAGCTTGTAAAAACCTATAACCTAATTAATAAATTAAAATTGACGTGGTTAATATTTCCATTATCAAAAACTATTTCAAAGATCCTAGAAAGGCAATTGCTTTCTTCAAGACCATCTCTAAAAATATTTGACTTATATAAACTGATTTACTTTCTTAGAGAAAAACGAAATGTATAGTTTCTTTAAGAATATTTACAAGATTTTAATTCCAAAAAGTTGGCAATTTAAAATAGAGCCATTCATAAGAAAGATGGTTTATTTCCTTATTTATAAAGGGGGAAATACGAAATGTTTAATTTGTTCGGCTAAATCAAAAAAGTTTATTCATATTTCTTTTTATAATAGTGATGATAAAATCTGTCCTAGTTGTGGCGCATTGTCAAGGACCAGAGCACTAGGGGTATATGTAAAAAAGAATTTTAAGGATCAAAGTCGAAAAATTTTAGACTTTTCACCCCACAGGAGTTTAAACGATTTTTTTAATTCAATATTTGAAAATTATATATCATCCGACTTTGAAAACCAATTTTATGCTCAAAAAAGCTATGATATAACTCATATAAACGAAGCTGATCAAAGTTTTGATTTAATTATTTGTTTCCATGTCCTAGAACATATTTTAGAAGATAAAAAAGCTATTGAAGAGTTAAATAGAGTTTTAAAAAGCGATGGTCATTTGATAATTCAAGTTCCTTTAAAAAAAGGGGAGACCTACCAAGACAATTCTATAATTTCTAAAGAAGGAAGATTAAAAGCTTTTGGACAAGAAGACCACCTAAGGATTTATGGCGAAGATAGTCTTAAATTAATTTTAAAAGAAAGTGGATTTACTGCAAATCCTATTGACATAGTAAAAGAATACAATAGAGAAGAAAAAAAATTATTCGGATTCTCTGAAAATGAAATAGTCTACATGTGTAGAAAGTCTACTTCTCTTTAAATTTTTCATAAGTTTTTAATAATGAAATAGATTCGCTCTCCCAATTTAAAGTTGAATTCATTTTGGTGATATTTGAGATAAAATTTTTAGATTCTTTTATAGCTATAGCCTTATTTAAACCCTTAATTATGCTTTCTGGTTTCAGGCTTGAAATTAAAACTCCAGTATGGTACTGCTCGGCAATTTTTCTTATCTCCACAAGATTTGTCGAAACGAATGGTATTTCTGCTTTTGCATAATCGAAAATTTTATTGGGAAGACTAAATTGATAATTAATATTTTTGTTCTTGTCAAGACTAACACCTACATCAGAGTTTAAGGTAAACTGCATCATTTGACTGTATGGAAGAGTTGGAACAAATAGTACTTTGTTAACCAAATCTATTTTAGTACATCTTTTTTTAAGTTTATCAATCACATCTCCTTTACCAACTACAGAAAGAAAAAAATCATCTTGTAGAGAAATAGCCTCTAATAACTCTTCAGCTCCTCTATCGATATTAATTCCTGAACCTTGGAGAATTACAAGCTTCTTATCTTCAGGCAAACCAAGATCTTTCTTAGATTGAACTTTTTTTAGACTGCTTTTATTAGGGAGATTTCTAATAACTAATGGTCTGATTTTATAATCTTTAAAGTACAAATCTGAAATAGATTCATTTACTGTAAAAACATATTTTAATTTTGGGAATATAAAACTCTCTATAGAAGACCAAACTTTTTTAACAAAAGATCTATTTTGAATTTCTGGCACCCCCAAAAAATACTCATGGGAGTCATAAACTAGCTTTTTATTGAAAATAATAGCAGTAAGCCACATTGGAAGCAATGTGTCCAAGTCGTTAGAATGGTAAATATCAAAATTTCTATATAAAAGGAAAAAAAACAATCTTAAATTATACTCCATATAGAATAATGCTCCTTTATTAAAAATTAGTTTAAAGCGAACTGTTTCATAGGGTCTATTAATGTTTAGAGAATGTTGCAATTGCCTGCCAACCAAAGTTATATCCAAATTGTTTTTGGTTAGTGTATCACACACTTTCTTAACCCGCTGATCATTAGCCAAGTCATTTGTTACAGAGATTATTACTTTTTTAATAACGTAGTAAATTTAAGTATTACTAAAGTATGTAATATTGTTTTAAGGACAAGCATATTAAAATCCAAGAAAATATAATTAGGTTTGTCTAGATGAATATTATTGAAAATTATCCATTATTAAAGCTAAATACATTTGGATTAGATGTTAAGGCTAAATATTTCACATCTATAAATACAATTAATGAATTAATAGAAATAAAAAAAACTAATGAATTTAAAGACTTACAATTGCTTATTCTTGGGGGAGGTAGTAATATTCTTTTCACAAAAGATTTTGATGGACTAGTAATTTTAAATAATATAAAAGGAAAAGAAATTATTGACCAAAATCACCAATCAGTTTTTTTAAAGATTGGCGCGGGAGAGAATTGGCATGAATTGGTTATGTACTGTATAGATAATGGATGGGGAGGAATTGAAAACCTAAGCTTAATTCCAGGAAATACTGGAACTGCTCCAATGCAAAATATCGGTGCTTATGGGGTAGAAATTGAAGAAACATTTGTAGAACTTGAAGCATTAGAAATTTCTTCAGGAAAGATTATTAAATTTAATAATTCAGATTGTGAATTTGGATACAGAGAAAGTGTATTTAAAAATAAAATGAAAAATCAATATATTATTCTAAATATCACTCTAGAACTAAATAAAAATCCAGTATTAAATATTAATTATGGGGATGTTAAAGCAATTTTAGAAAATCAAAACATTAATAGTCCATCCATTAAAGATGTAAGTAATGCTATAATTAGCATAAGACAAAGTAAGCTTCCTGATCCAAAAAAAATTGGAAACAGCGGAAGTTTTTTTAAAAACCCAATAGTAAGTTTAAATCAGCTTGAATTAATAAAGAAAAAATATCCAAATGTTGTAAATTATAAAATCAAAGAAGATGAGTTTAAAATTGCCGCAGGATGGATGATAGAAAGAGCAGGATGGAAAGGTATGAAATTTAAAAACTATGGAGTTCATGAAAAACAAGCACTAGTATTAGTCAACTATGGCCTTGCAAAAGGAATGGAAATATTTAATTTATCAGAAAAAATTATCCTGGATATAAAAGACAAATTTGGAATAACATTAGAAAGAGAAGTAAATATTATTTAGCTATCGCAAGAATAATACTAGTTGATCTCTCATTTAAAACAGCAAAATAAGAAAGTCCCTTAGAGTTTGGGTTAAGCTGATGTGGGAAAAATGCATATTTTTCAGAGTCTTTTCCTGGAAAATTGATAGAATTAATATTTTCCTCAGGAAATCCAGCTAATGTGAACTCTATATCTTTGGTGCCGCAATAATTTAAAACTCCATACTCAGGAGGAGCCCCTTTTCTCAAATTTGAATTTCGTAAATCATTATAAAAGTATTTTTTATACTGACAAGAATTAATCGAGAAGGTGCCAATGAAATTTAAATCTTTGTGTTGCTGATTTAAAGGAACTGGACTGCCCCATATGAAATTGCCATTTTCATTAAACTTAATAACAAAAAACCCAGAAGATACCCAGTAAATTTCCTTTTTAATAGTAGTTTTTGATATGTTTTCTGATAATAAGTAATAATTACCAATGCTATCTAAACTAAAATCTGTAATTATAAAGTTATCTAATCCAAAACCACTTTTTTTAACCTCTTTAGAAGATTTGAAAGCTTGTACAATATTTTCAGTCAATGAATATTGATTTTTATAAACTAATTGCAAATTTTCATCATATTTTAGCAGAAAAAACCCTTCGTAATTAAATCGTTTAAGGGAAGAGTAAAAACCAGATAAGACAAGCTCATCTTTAGAATTAAAAAAATAATCTAGAGCTGCTATTTTTCTGTTATTTAATTTAATCTGAACATCCGAAATTAATTCCTGACCTAGTTTATAAATGTTAAAATTGTTGCCTTTTTTCCAATACTTCTTTATCAAGTAAACAACTCCATTTTTAGAAAGTAAAATCTTATTATTTCTTTTAGAAGCAAATAGTAAGTCAAATTTACAGTAAACTTCATTAACAATATTCAGTTTATTATCAATAGTAATTGTCTTTATATCTTCTTGCTTGCCATTTTGAAATGGAAGTTCTACAAGAAAATGAAATTTGTTTTCGAAGGTCTTTTCTCCAAGAATAAAATTGGAGGGATATCCAGACTTATTTTTTTCTGCAAATAAATTTTTAGGGGAGAAGAAGTTAGAAGTAATGTCTAATACCCTACATTTTAAAATGGTTTCTACACCATTGTTAAAGGAAGTAAACAAATAAATTTCGTTGAATATATATCTAATACCAAGAAATTTTTCATCCTTTAAAATAACATTGAAGTGATTTACGTCAGCTAGATGAATATCAAAGATATTTACTTTTAAATCACAAGATTTAGAATTTATTTTTTTTTGAAATAAAATATTATTTGAATTATAACTAAAACAAGAAAAGGGTTTATAATCTTTGGAGTAGGGAATTTTTTGAGAAAAACTAAAATTTATGTTTTGAGATATCCCATAAGAAAACATTAAACTGTATAAAACAAAAAGAGGTATTTTAAATCTAAAAAACAAAATACAATACTTAAATTAAAACAAACTCAAAATAAATAACAATTAATCCTTAAGTAGTCTTTTAAGAATAAATTCTTGGTACTTAAAATCATTAGATTTTTCAATAACCTCATTTATAAATCCTAATGTCATTAACTCTAAAGATTTTTTTAGACTAATCCCTCTAGATCTTAAATAAAATAGTGCTTCCTCATCAAATCTTCCAGTTGTAGAGCCGTGACTACACCTTACGTCGTCTGCATAAATTTCTAATTCAGGTTTTGAGTAAATATTGGACTCGTTATCTAAGAGAATATTGTTATTTTTTTGAAATGCTTCAATTTTTTGAGCATCTTGATGGACAATAACTTTTCCATTAAACACCCCTACACCACTTTCTTTAATTACCCCTTTGTAATTTTCGAATGATTTGCAATCCGCAACAAAATGATTTATAGTTGTATGGTTGTCAAAATGTTGTTTTTCTATTGGTGTGAAAACTCCATTAAGTTCACTATGGCATTTCTTTCCATTAACATTATTGAAAACATCGTTTCTTAAAATAATACCCGATGCAGAAAAAGTATTCATGACAAATTTACTTTCTTCCTCTTGATCAACAAACTCATTACAAAAATTGAAATTTTGATTAAGATCTTGGAATTTATCAATGGTTAAAGAGCTTTTGCTTTTCAAAGACACCTCATTTCTGTGATTGATAAAGCCATCTTTACTATTAGAACTTCCTAAAAAATATTGTCTGATATAAAGATTTGAATTTTCAAAAACGTCAATATTAAATTGAGTATTAGAAATACAATTATCATCTGATGTAATATTTACAAAGTTTATAGGCTTATTAAGATTAACATTAGGCTTTATTTTTAAAACAACTTTTTCAGTTAAGAAACTAAAGTTAAGATTGGTGAAATAATCATTAAGCTTTGGTTCTTCAGAATTATTTACAATATCACCATCATTGAAAAATGACAATTCAATCTCCTTTAAATCTATAATATTGGATAAGCTGGAATTAAATTTTCCATTTTCCAATACGATAACCAGTCCTTCAATTTTTGGAATTCCTAGAGAACTAAGATGCTCAATTTTAAAATTTAATTGATTGTGGAAATTAATTTTCTTTAAAGCTTTTAAAGGAGTGTATTTCCATCTTTCTTCTTTTCTATTGGGAAAAGAGCCTAGATTTAGGGCATCTAAATCTAATTTAGAATTTTCTTTAATTAATGAATTATGATTTAGATCTTTAATAATCAATTGGATAACTTTAAAAGAGTTTTAAATATTTACATCAGTTTTTAACCAATCATATCCTTTTTTTTCTAACTCTAATGCTAAAGATTTATCGCCCGATTTAATGATTTTTCCCTCATTTAAGACATGAACAAAGTCTGGGACAATATAATCAAGTAGTCTTTGGTAATGAGTAATTACAACCGTAGCATTTTCAGAGGATTTAAGTTTATTAACCCCATTTGATACAATTTTCAATGCATCAATGTCCAAACCTGAATCTGTTTCATCTAAAATTGACAATTTAGGGTCAAGCATTGCCATTTGAAAAATCTCATTTCTTTTCTTTTCACCCCCAGAAAAACCTTCGTTTACGGATCTATTTTTAAGTTTATTATTTAAGCCTACAAGTTCCGACTTTTCAGCAACCATTTTCAAAAAATCTTTTGCTGGGATAGAGTCTATTCCATAGTATTTATTCCTTTCGTTAAGTGCTGTTCTTAAAAAGTTAATATTGCTAACTCCTGGAATTTCAACTGGATACTGAAATGCTAAAAACATTCCTTTCCAAGATCTTTCCTCAGGACTCATTTCAGAAATCTCTTCTCCCAAAAAATTAATTGATCCATTGGTAATTTCATAGTTGTCATTTCCAGCTAAAACTGAAGAAAGAGTGCTTTTGCCAGAACCGTTGGGCCCCATTATCGCATGAACTTCTCCCTTGTTAATTTTAAGATTTAATCCCTGAAGAATCTTTTGATTATCAATATTACACTCTAAATCTTTAATTTCTATTAGTAACTCACTCATGATTAAATTTTATCCTACAGAACCTTCTAAACTAATTTCTAATAATTTCTGTGCTTCCACTGCAAATTCCATTGGCAACTTATTTAAAACATCTTTTGCATATCCGTTTACTATCAAACTAATTGCCTTTTCTTCACTTATCCCTCTTTGCATACAATAAAATAGTTGATCTTCTCCAATTTTTGAAGTTGTTGCTTCATGTTCAACAGTAGCAGTTGAATTTTCGCATTCAATGTATGGAAATGTATGGGCACCACATTGATCAGTCATAAGAAGTGAATCACACTGAGAAAAGTTTCTTGAGTTATTTGCCCCCTTACCTATCTTTACCAATCCACGGTAACTATTTTGACTTTTCCCAGCAGAAATACCTTTTGATATAATGGTAGATTTAGTATTTTTTCCAATATGAATCATTTTAGTTCCTGTATCGGCCTGTTGAAAGTTGTTTGTAACTGCAACCGAATAAAATTCACCAATAGAATAATCTCCTTTAAGAATACATGAAGGATATTTCCAAGTTACCGCTGACCCAGTTTCTACCTGTGTCCAAGAAATTTTAGATCTATGGCCACAAATTCCTCTTTTAGTAACAAAATTATAAACACCTCCTTTGCCTTTTGCATCTCCAGGATACCAATTTTGAACTGTTGAGTATTTTATTTCTGCTTTGTCAAGAGCAATTAACTCTACAACTGCAGCATGTAATTGGTTTTCGTCTCTTTGGGGAGCAGTACAGCCCTCTAAATAACTCACGTAACTAGATTCGTCTGCTATTAAAAGAGTTCTTTCAAACTGTCCAGTTCCAGATTCGTTAATTCTGAAATATGTAGATAGTTCCATAGGGCATCTAACTCCTTTAGGAATATAACAAAATGAACCATCTGAAAAAACTGCACTGTTCAAAGCGGAATAATAATTGTCGGTGTGAGGAACGACAGTTCCCATATATTTTTTAACTAAATCTGGATGATTTTGAACTGCTTCAGAAAAAGAACAAAAAATAATTCCTAACTCACTTAGTTTTTCCTTAAAAGAAGTAGCTACCGAAACTGAATCCATAACAAAATCTACAGCAACTCCACTTAATTTTTTTTGTTCTTCAATAGATATTCCTAATTTTTTCATAGTCCTTAAAAGTTCTGGGTCAACCTCATCTAAACTTTGGAGTTCTTTTTTCTTTTTGGGTGCAGAATAATAGGAAATATTTTGAAAATCTGGCTTTGTATATTTGACATGGGCCCAATTTGGTTCTGACATTTTTTGCCAAACACTAAAAGCTTTTAGTCTATATGCAAGCAACCATTGAGGTTCATTTTTTTTAGAAGAAATTAATTTAATTATATCCTCATTGAGTCCTATTGGAGCCTTTTCACTTTCAATTTCAGTAACAAAACCAAATTCATAGGATTTATTGTCTAACTCTTCTTTTAATTCTTTTTCAGTGTATGACATATATTTGCTTTATAATGAAAAACTTTCTCCACATCCACAAGTTCTATCAGCATTTGGATTGCTAAAAACAAATCCTTTTCCATTTAACCCCCCAGAAAAATCTAATGTTGTCCCCACTAGATAAAGAAAACTTTTTTTATCTACAACAACTTTTATTCCGTTATCCATAAAAGATTTATCACTATCACTTAGAGTATTATCGAATTTGAGTTCATACATCAAACCTGAACAGCCTCCTCCTTTAACACCAACTCTTATAAAATAACCTTCATTACCGTCATCTTTCATGAGCTGTAAAGCTTTTGACTTTGCATTTTCTGTTACTTTAATCATCTATCTATTTAAAATAATTATATATGATGTAAATATAACTCAAAATAAGAGATGAAAAAAAATGTTGAATAGTATTTGACACGAAAACTAATTGTTGTTGAAAATAAAAAGACGAAGTTATAAGTAATGAATTAAATTTGTCAATATGAAAGAAGAAGAGAAAAATATTGAGCTAAAAGATTTAGGTGAATTTGAACTTATAAAAAGATTAACAAAAAAAATTAAATTATTTAATGAAAATACACAACTTGGCCCAGGAGATGATGCTGCAATAATAAGCTCTAGTAAAGAAATTTTAATTAGTTCCGATATGCTTGTGGAAGGAATACATTTTGATATGGCTTTCACTCCTTTAAAACATTTAGGATACAAATCTGTTATTGTAAACTTAAGTGACATTTATGCTATGAATGGTATCCCAAAACAAATTACGGTTTGTTTGGCTATTTCTAGCAAATACACTCTTGAAGCAATTGAAGAATTTTATGATGGTATTTTGTTGGCTTGTGAAAAATATAAGATTGATATAATAGGGGGCGATATAACTTCATGTATCAATGGTTTAACCATTTGCATAACAGCAATTGGTGAAGCAATTAAAAAAGAAATTGTCGAAAGATCTGGAGCAAAAGAAAATGATTTATTAATCACTACCGGAGATTTAGGAGGGGCTTATATGGGTCTAAACGTACTGCAAAGAGAGAAAGAAGTTTGGAAGAGCAACCCAAATATACAACCTGAATTAGATAACTTTAATTATATCCTAGAAAGACAACTAAAGCCAGAAGCAAGGAGAGATGTAATTGAGTTTTTTAAAAAATGTGAAGTAATTCCAACTAGTATGATAGATATTTCCGATGGATTAGCATCTGAAATTTTTCATATTTGTAAATCTAGTAATGTTGGATGTCAGCTTTACGAAGAAAAAATACCCATAGACTCACAGACTTATCAAACGTCTATGGATTTCAATATAAACCCTACAGTTTCAGCTCTTAATGGAGGAGAAGACTATGAATTACTTTTCACCATTAATCAAAATGATTACGAAAAAATTAAAAACGACCCTAACCTTACAGTTATAGGTCATATTACCAAAAAATCTCAAGGTATAAATTTAATTGGAAATGGTAATACCTCTACCCCACTACAAGCACAGGGTTGGAACCATTTAAAAAATAAAATTTAAATAGAGTTACCCGATTCGTCTAAAAACTGATATTCTAAAATGCCAAACTCAGTCATGGGTCTAACAGCAATCCATTTTTTATACTTCAAAAACCATTGCCTTTGAATGTTTTTAACTCCTTTTTTCAAAAAAGCGTTAATAAAAGGATGAACATTTAAAGTAATAGATTTTGCAACTCCCTCAATCATAATTGAGTTTAGCATTGAATCAATCTCATCAATGATTAGAATTGAAGCTTGTACTTCCCCTTTTCCAAGACAAGTTGGACAAGCTTCAGTAGTTTTAATTTCAGTTTCAGGACGAACTCGCTGTCTAGTCAATTCTACAACTCCAAATCTACTCGGTGGCTGAATATTGTGCTTAGCCTTATCGTCTTTCATAAACTTTCTAAAACTTTCAATAAGCTTTTTGTTATTAGCTTTATCGTACATATCGATAAAATCGACAGCTACAATACCTCCCATATCTCTTAACCTTAAGAGTCTAGCGATTTCCTCTGCAGATTCTAGGTTAGTTTCTAAAGCATTTAATTCTTGATTAACATTGGTAGCCTTTCTATTTCCACTATTGACATCCACTACATGCATTGCTTCAGTATGGTCGATAATCAAATAGGCTCCAGATTTTAAATTTACTTTTCTGCCAAAAGTTGCTTTTATTTGTTTATTAATACCCTTGCTTTCGAATAAGCTTACTTTTCCTTGGTAAAATTTAACAATATCTTCCTTTTCAGGAGCTATTGTTTTAACATAATCCTTTAGCTCATTATATAAAGATTCATCATCTACGTGAATACTTGTAAACTCTTTATTTAACTCGTCTCTTAAAACTGTAGTAGACCTATTCATTTCTCCAAGCAGCTTTTTTCTTGGGGATGCATCTTTAAGTTCTTTGAACATTTTAGACCATTTTTGTTCTAAGTCTCTAAGGTCTTGGTCCAATTCGGCAACTTTTTTATTCTGGGCTACCGTTCTTATTATTACACCAAACTTTCGTGGCCTAATACTATCGATAAGTCTCTTCAAACGATTTCTCTCTGCAGGTTCTTTTATTTTTTGAGAAACTGAAATCTTTTCCGAAAATGGCACTAAAACCAAAAATCTTCCTGGAATAGTTACTTCGGCACTAAGTCTTGGCCCTTTAGAGGATATAGGTTCTTTAGTTACCTGAACAGCAATTATTTGATTAGAAGAAAGATGTTCTTTTATCTTTCCATCTTTTAATATGTCGGGCTCTATCTTATTATACCCTAGTTTGTGGGTAGATTGTTTGCCAGAAATAGAATCTTGAACAAATTTGCTCATTGATCTATATTGTGGCCCTAAATCTAAATAATGCAAGAATGCATCCTTTTCATATCCAACATCAACAAATGCAGCGTTTAAACTAGGTACAATTTTTTTTACCTTACCTAGATAAACATCTCCTACATTAAATCTGTCATCAAGACCTTCTTTATGAATTTCAACTAATTTGTTGTCATAAAGCAATGCAGTTATTACTTCGTCTGATGATGAATTTATAACTAATTCATACGACACTTAACCTCCTATCTGATTATAGCAGAGCGGTTACAATAAAAATGATTTTGTCAGTGGAAAAAGACTACTTATTCTTGTGTCTATTTTTTCTCAGACGCTTTTTCCTCTTATGTGTAGACATTTTATGTCTTTTTCTTTTTTTACCGCTAGGCATACTAATCTTTTAAATTATTATTAAATACTTTATTATTTCTTAATCTTATTTTTAACTCCATCAACAAAAATTTTAGCTGGCTTAAAAGTAGGAACGAAATGCTCTGGAATAATGATTGTTGTGTTTTTCAAAATATCTCTACCAGTTTTTTCAGCTCTTTTTTTGATAACAAAACTACCAAAACCACGTAAATAGACATTTTCACCACTTTCCATTGCATCAATAATAGTAGTCATCAGTGATTCTACTGTTGCCTGTACAGCTATTTTTTCAACACCTGTTTTTTCTGTTATTTCTGAAATTAAGTCTGCTTTTGTCATAGTTAAAATTATGATTTCACCATTAAATGGATTGCAAATATAATTTTATTTATGAAAGCCAAAAAGCTACCACTGAGTTTTTTATTTTTGCAAGTATGATTGATAATGATTTTAGTCTTAAATTAATTAAATGGTACAGTGAAAATAAACGAAACTTACCATGGAGAGAAACTAAAAATCCCTATAAAATATGGATTAGTGAAATTATTCTTCAACAAACTAAAGTAGATCAAGGCCTTCCATACTATTTAAAGTTTGTCAAAAAATTTCCAAATGTCCACGATCTTGCAAAAGCAAATGAAAATATAGTTTTAAAACTTTGGCAAGGCTTAGGTTATTACAGTAGAGCAAGAAATTTACACTATTCGTCTAAATATATTTCATTGAGTTTAAAAGGAGAATTCCCAAAAACATATGATGAATTAATCAAACTTAAAGGAGTAGGTAAATACACAGCATCAGCAATAGCTTCATTTGCCTTCAATGAAAAAAAAGCAGTTTTAGACGGAAATGTTTTCAGAGTTCTAAGCCGATATTTTGGAATTGAAGACTCCATAGATACTAATACTGGTAGTAAAATATTTGAAAATATTGCCTTTAAAAATTTACCAAAGAAAAATATTGACACTTATAATCAATCCGTGATGGAATTTGGTGCACTTCAATGTAAACCTGTAAAACCTCTATGTAACTCATGTCCATTAAATTGTAAGTGCTTTGCATTAAATAACAATAAAATAGTTTTTCTACCTGTAAAATCTAAGAAAATCAAAAAAAAGGAACGTTTTTTTAACTTTTTAGTTCTAAAAACTAAGAAATTTATTTTTTTAGAAAAAAGAATTAAAAATGATATTTGGAAAAACATGTATCAGTTTCCACTTTTTGAAGAACCAATAGAATCCTTCTCTCCTCCTAAAGACTTAATTAAAAACTCTATTCTTTCAAGAAAAACAGAGTTAACCCATCTTTTGACACACCAAAAATTAAATGTTGTTTTCTGGGAATTTGAAATGAAAAAACTTTTTCAAAACAAGAAATACGAAAAAATTGAAATAAAAAATTTGAACGAATATGCAGTTCCAAAAATTGTTGAAAATTATATAAATCAAAACATAAGTATTCATAGATTATAATTAAATTTGATTTGGATAAAAATAAATCATGGCAGGAAGTGTAAATAAAGTAATTCTGATTGGTAACCTTGGAAAAGATCCGGAAATAAGACATTTAGAGAATGGAGCGGCAGTAGCAAATTTTTCAGTTGCAACTTCTGAGAATTACAAAGACAGGAAAACAGGTGAAAAAGTTTCTCAAACAGAGTGGCACAATATTGTTGCTTGGAGGGGGCTTGCAGAGATTGCAGAGAAATACCTAAAAAAAGGAGCCAAAGTCTACATTGAAGGGAAACTTAAAACAAGAACTTGGCAAGATAAAGAAGGAAACAATAGATATTCGACAGAAGTAATTACCGATAATCTCACCATGCTAGGTAGTTCTGGAGAGTCTATGGCTAGCTCTAACCCTGTAAAACCTGTTGAAAATGAAAGTAAATCATCTCCTGAAAAAGAATTTTCATCTCCAGATGAAAATGATGATTTACCATTTTAAAACAAATATCAAGAATTGGAAATTCCCCCTGCTTTTAAATTTTTATCAAAACCTTTAATTATTGTAGATTTTTCAAATTCTAATCTTGGAATATGGGCTTTAGCTATGTTGATTTTAGTTTTTTTATCTGCTCTTCTTTCTGGGTCTGAGGTGGCAATTTTCGGCTTATCTAATTCGCAAAAACTAAGTTTGTCGAAAGAAACTGATAACAAAAACAGCAACAGAGTTTTAAAATTGCTAGAAAGTCCAAAAAAACTTTTAGCTACAATATTAATTGGGAATAATTTAGTTAATGTGGCTATAGTTATAGTTTCTTCAATAATAATGAGTGAAATTTTACCATCTAAATCACAAAACTTTATAACGAGTTTTATTATCCAAGTAGTTTCTGTCACATTTATAATTTTACTATTTGGAGAGGTTATACCTAAAGTTTATGCAAATAATTACAACATAAGATTTTCAAAAATAATGGCCTTACCTATTACTATTTTAAAAATTATTTTCAACCCTTTGAGTAATTTACTTATATCGAGCACTTCAATAATCGACAAAAAAATTGATAAGAAAATTGAGCTTTTAAATTCAGAGGAGCTTAAGCATGCACTTGATCTAACAAAAGATAGTGTAGAAAATAATGAGGAGAAAAAAATTCTGGAAGGGATATCAAAATTTGGAAATACAGATGTGAAACAAATCATGACTCCTAGAACTGATGTTTTAGCATTTAGAACAGATTTAGATTATAAATCTTTAATTAACGATCTAAAAACTGTTAAGTTTTCTAGAATTCCTGTATACGAAGAAACTTTTGATCAAATAAAAGGCATTTTATATGTTAAAGACTTATTAGCCAATATGAATGAAGATTCTAAGTATGATTGGAAACAGCTATTAAGAGATGCAAAATTTGTCCCTGAAAACAAAAAACTTGATGACTTACTAAAAGAATTTCAGGAAGAAAAAACCCATATAGCAATTGTTGTTGATGAATACGGAGGTTCTTCAGGAATAGTTTCTTTAGAAGACGTACTTGAAGAAATAGTTGGAGACATTACAGACGAATTTGACGAAAGAGATGTTACATTTTTAAAAATTGATGAGCAAAATTATATTTTTGATGGAAAAACTCCTTTAATTGATTTTTATAAAATTTTAAATATTGATGGGAAAATTTTTGAGAAAGCAAAGGGAGAATCTGACACTTTAGCTGGGTTTTGTATTGAGCAAGCAGGTAAAATATTATTAAAAAATGAAAGAATCTCTTACCAAAATTACCATTTTACTGTTGAAGCTTCTGATAAAAGAAGAATCAAGAAACTAAAAGTTAAAATTGATTAATTTCCTGAAATATTTATTAATATCTATTTTAATTTCAACCCTAGGTTGCTCGAGGGAAAAAACCTTTCCGAAGCCAAAAAGTTATTTGAGAATAGACTTGCCTTTAAAAGATTTTTACGATATAAAAGATTCTTGTATGTTTAGCTTTAAACTTCCCAATTATGCTTCATGGGAACAAAAATTTAAAGACTATCCTAAATGTAGCAAAACTATTATCTTCCCAAAATTTAAAGCAGAAGTCCTATGTGAATATTTTAAACTGAATGATAATCTTATAGAAATGTCTGAGGGATTTAGAAAAATAGTATACGAACACAGCTTTAAATCATCGGCTATTTTAGAAAGAGTTTGGAAAAATGAAGATGAACAAGTTTTTGCACTTGCCTATGAAATAAAAGGCAATACTGCTTGTAATTATGCTTTTACAATAACTGATAGTTCTCAACATTTTTTTTCAGGTCAATTACTTTTTCAAGCAAAACCTAACTATGACTCATTGAAGCCTTGCATTAGTTTTATCATTGAAGATTTGGAAGAAATGATAAGTTCATTTCAGTGGGTTAACTAAAAGCTTGAATCCCGGTTATGTCTAGACCAGTAATTAGCAAATGAATATCATGAGTGCCTTCATAAGTAATTACAGATTCTAAATTGGCCATATGTCTCATAACAGAATACTCATTCATAATTCCCATTGCGCCATGAATTTGTCTTGCTTCTCTAGCTACTTTTAAAGCCATATCTACATTATTTCTTTTGGCCATTGAAATTTGAGGGGAAGTTGCCCTGTCTTCATTTTTAAGTTGCCCTAGGCGGAAAGTTAAAAGTTGTGCTTTAGTGATTTCTGTAATCATTTCTGCAAGCTTTTTTTGAATTAGTTGGAAACTAGCTATTGGTTTTCCAAATTGAATTCTTTCCTTAGAATATCTCAATGCAGAATCGTAGCAATCCATTGCAGCACCAATTGCTCCCCAGGCAATACCATATCTTGCAGAATCTAAACACAATAATGGTGCTCCAAGACCATCTTTGTTTGGTAGGATATTTTCTTTTGGGACTCTTACATTGTTAAAAATAAGCTCTCCAGTGGCCGAAGCTCTTAGTGAATGTTTTCCATGCATTTCTGGTGTTTGAAAACCTTCCATGCCTCTTTCCACTATGATTCCTTTAATTCTGTTATTAGGGTCTTTAGCCCAAACTACAGCAATATCAGCAAATGGAGCATTGGATATCCACATTTTAGCTCCACTTAATATTAAATGATCTCCATCTTCTGTGAAATTGGTAGTCATTCCACCTGGATTAGATCCAAAATCAGGTTCTGTTAAACCAAAACAACCTATTATTTCTCCACTGGCTAGTTTTGGTAAATATTTTTTTCTTTGATCATCACTTCCAAATTTATATATTGGATACATTACTAAAGAACTCTGAACAGAGGATGTTGATCTTAAACCTGAATCACACCTTTCTAATTCTTGCATAATTAGACCATATGAGATTTGATCTAAACCTGCTCCTCCAAATTCTTCCGGAATATAAGGTCCAAAACCTCCAATACCAGCAAGACCGTTTAGAATTTGATTGGGAAATTCTGCTCTTTCGTAATAATCATCAATAATTGGAGAAACTTCTTTTTTTACCCATGCTCTTGCAGAGTCTCTTATTAATTTGTGCTCATCAGATAAGAGTTCATCCATAAAGTAATAGTCGTGTGCTTGGTATTGATCTTTACTCATTTTGTTAATTTTACACAAATGTATAGGTAATTAAAAATCTATGACTAAATGTTGATGCATTTTTTTAAAATTGCATTGTGTACAATGAACTATTCGTATTTTTATGCTGTAAATCCATAATTTTATATTAAAAATTAATTTGATTCCCCAAGAAACAATAGCGAAAATTTTTGATTCTGCAGATATTGTAGAAGTTATTGGCGATTTTATTCATTTGAAAAAATCAGGCTCAAATTTTAAAGGCCTTAGTCCATTTGCAAATGAAAAGACACCATCTTTTATGGTTTCTCCTGGGAAAAGGATATTTAAAGATTTTAGTTCTGGAAAAGGAGGAAATGTAGTATCCTTTTTAATGGAACACGAACATTTATCTTATCCAGAAGCACTTAAGTGGCTCGCCAATAAATACAATATTGAAATTGAAGAAACCCAAGAATCTGAAGAACAAATAGCAGCAAAGCACCAAAAGGAAGGATTGTATTTAGCACACCAATTTGCTAATGAGTTTTTCAAAAAATCTTTAAAGGAAACCAATGAAGGAAAATCAGTTGGATTATCCTATTTGAAAAAAAGGGGTTATAATCTAAAAACTATTGACGAATTTGAAATTGGTTACTCTCCAGATGATTATAATGCCCTTGAAAATGAAGCCAAAAATTCTAATTATAACATAGAGCCATTAAAAAAATCTGGGTTAATAAAGGAAGGTGAAAAAGGAGCCTATGATTTTTTTCGTGGAAGAATAATTTTTCCCATTCACAATATAACTGGAAGAATAATTGGATTTGGAGGAAGAACTTTAAGAAGTGATAAGAAAGTTGCAAAATACTTCAACTCTCCAGAAAGCGAAATATATAATAAGAGTAATGTTTTATATGGGTTATTCCAATCCAAGAGTGAAATTATTAAAAGTGATTCATGTTTGCTTGTAGAAGGATATACTGATGTTGTTTCTCTTCACCATAACGGGGTAAAAAATGCTGTTTCCTCAAGTGGAACATCGCTAACGGATGGACAAATTAGGCTGATAAAAAGATTTACTAATAATGTTGTAATTCTATACGACAGCGATCCAGCTGGAATCAACGCTTCTTTCAGAGGGGTTGATATGTTATTAAAAGCTGGGCTAAGTGTTAAAGTAGTTTTGTTTCCAGAAGGGGAAGATCCTGATAGTTATTCACATCAATTATCCACTGAAGATTTTAAATCTTATTTGAATGACCAACAAATTGACTTTATTTCTTTTAAAGCAAATCACTTACTAGAAAAAACAAAGAACGATCCGATAAATATTTCTAAAACTATTAATGATATAATTACTTCCGTTTCTGTTATTCCAGATGCAGTATCTCGATCGGTATATATTAAAAAAACTGCTCAAATATTTGAAATGGATGAGCAACTTCTTATTACTGAAGTTCAAAAAAAATTACGTTCTAAAAGAAAACCTCAATCCCTCAATTCTCTTCCATCTATAAGTCCAAAAAACTTACCCAGTAAAACATTTCAAAAGGGATTTGAACACGATTTAAGTAACCAAGAACAAGATTTAATAAGGTTAATGTTGAGCTATGGAGCACACTCAATTAAAGTTGAGGTATTAAATGAAAATGAAAAATCAACGGTGGAATATCCTTTAGCACAATTTATTGTTGAAGAAATTTTATCAGATAAACTTTCCTATAAAAATGAAAAATATCAGTTAGTTTTTAATGAGTTTTTAGAAGGACTGGAAAAAGGGCTAGTGTTAAATGAACAACATTTTGTCCAAAATCCAAATCTAACTACTTTAGTTGCAGACTTAACAACATCGCAGAACATTTTAAGTGAAAATTGGAAAAACAAACACCAAATTCATACAAAAATTGAGTCTGATCGTTTAAAACAAGCAGCTGAAGAGTCTGTTTTTATTTTTAAATTAAGAGTGACTGAAAATCTTATCTTAGAGAAGCAACAAGTACTAAAAGAGATGGACTCCAATGCGTCCAATGAATCAATAATTAAAGAAATTAAGGAATTAACCAAAGTACGCAATATATTTGCCAAGGAATTGGGTATCATTGTAACACAATAATTATGGCTTTTATAGATTATTTTAGTTTAGAACATCTTTTTAATTTAAGTCTCTTTGGAGTAGTTATTCTTCTTTGGCTAATTCTAAATAACTGGACAAATAAAAAATTAGAGAGATATTTAAAACAAAAAGGATGGCTTGTTGAAGGAAGAGAAAAAAATATCAAAAAATTAATTAAGCAAGTTCTTTTACTTATATGTAGTGTTCTTGCTTTAGAATCTTTGATAATTGGTCATGAAGAATTTTCAATTAGCAATATTTCACATCTAGAATTATTTGGATTTGACTCTGAAGAAAAAATTAATGGTACTTACAAGAGGTTTAGTTTTACTATTGGTAAACTTTTTTACTTAATTTTCATAATAATAATTTCCAAAATATCCATAAGTATCTTTAGAGTTTTAATTCACAGATCTACAAGGGAGAAAAAATGGATTGACGAGGGTGGTACTTATACTATAACTCAACTAAGTAAATATGTAATTTATTTGATTGCAGCCATTATAGCTGTTCAAGGAGTTGGAATAGATATCACTTTTTTAACTGCGGGGGTTGCTGCTTTAGGTTTGGGACTTACGCTTTCACTTCAAAACCATATTTCAGATGTTTTTTCAGGAATTATTTTACTTTTTGACGGCAGTATAAAAGTTGGAGATGTAGTAGAAATGCCCGATCATCAAATTTGCAAAGTCAATAATATTTTTATCAGAACATCACAATTAAAAACTTTAGATGGGAAAACTATTATAGTTCCAAATGGTTACTTAACTAGAGAAAGTGTAATTAATTGGACTATCAGTGACAAAGTAACAAGATTTAATATTTCTGTAGGGGTTGGTTATGGTTCTGACACCCAGATCGTAAAAGAAATTCTTTACCAAAGTGCCTTGAAACATCCACTTGTAGAAAAAAGAAGAAATATTACAATCGAACTAGAAGACTTTGGAGATCACGCGCTTAGATTTAAAGTTTATTTCTGGGCACAACAAACTTGGGAAATTGTGAATATTAAAAGTGATATAAGACTAGCAATTGATCAAGCATTTAGAAATAACAAAATTAAAATCCCTTATCCTCAAAGAGATCTTCACATTGTTTCTGACTCAAGAAAAAATAAAGATTAATTAACTCTTATATCTTTTATAATTATTTGCATAGTTCTATTGCCGCGAAAATAATTCTCATCAATGGTACCTACAACATCCATAGTTTCTTTGTCTTTTAGAATTTTCAAAAAGGAAACACTACTAAACCATATACCATCAATTTTATTTTTCTTAGATGAATCAGAAAAAATAAACTTTAAATGGTTTTCACCAACTATTCTATAGGGACTTTCAAGCTGTAATCCTTTAAAAAGAAAAACTGGTTTTGGATTGCCAATCCCAAATGGTTCCATTTGCTTTAAAATTCTATATATTTTAGGAGTTGATTGATTATTAATTTCTTCATAAAGATGGTTTAAAGAAAGCTCAGAGTCAATATTAATTTCTGGAATAAGATCTTGCTCTTTTACAAATTTAGCTACTTCATTTTCAAAATCTACCTTAAATGACGCTAAGTTTTCTTTTTTTAGACTAAGACCTGCTGCATATTTATGGCCTCCAAATCTTACAAAATAATGTTTCAAATTTTCCAATACACCATATAAGTCAAATCCTTTTATAGATCTAGCAGAACCAGTGATAATATCTCCTTGACCACAGAAAACAATGGTTGGCTTATAATAAGTTTCAATAACTCTTGATGCTACAATTCCAACCACCCCTTTGTGCCAACTATCAGAAAAAACTAGATTACTACATCTATTTTTAGGTTGCTCTTCTAAATCTTTTAGAGCTTGTTGAGTTATTAACTCATCTAATTTTTTTCGTTCTTCATTTATAGTCTCTATTTTATTTAATCCTTGTATGGCTTCTTCAGAATCGGATATCAAATATTTTGCAGCCAATAATGCAGTATCTAATCTTCCTGCTGCATTTATTCTTGGGGCAATTTTAAAAATCAAATCCCCAAGATTAATTTCATTTAACTTATTTAATTTTGAAAAAAGTAAAGCAAATGGTTCAATTGGATTTTTATTTATTTCTAAAAGTCCCAAATAAGTAATTAGCCTATTTTCATTAATTAAGGGAACTACATCTGCAGCAGATGCAACTGCTGCTAACTGAATATAGGGACTAAAGTTAAGTTGTAAATCAAACTTTTTGACATAGCTTTGAATAAGCTTTAAACCGACAGCACATCCGCAAAGCTCTTTGAATGGATAATTACAATCATTTTGCTTAGGATTTAATATTGAAAATGCATTTGGAAGTGTTTTGGAAGGATTGTGATGGTCACAAATAATTAAATCAATATTTTCATTGGAATATGCTTCTGCAGCTAGAAAATCTTTAATTCCACAATCTAAAGCAATTACTAAATCAATTTTATTTTCTTTAGACCATTCTACACTTTTTAATGATATGCCATAACCTTCAGTTTCTCGTTGAGGTTGATAATACAAAACGTTGACTTTTAGTTGTTTTAAAAAACGAACCATCAAAGCAACTGAACATGTTCCATCCACATCGTAGTCACCGTAAACAAGAATAGTTTGATGATTGGAAACAGCTTTATTCAACCTTTCTACAGAAAGATCCATCCCTTTCATCAAAAAACCATCCTGAAATTGTGTTTCATTGGGCCTAAAATAATTTTGCGCAGAATCAAAATCATGAATTCCTCTTGCAACTAAAATCTCTGAAATAACTTTAGAAACATTAAGTTCTTTGGCTAAATGGAGGCTTGTTCGTTGGTCAACTTCTTTTTTCTTCCACTGATATTTTCTAGTCTCCATTTCTAATAGTTAATTTTCGTTATAAATATATATCTTGACAACATAATCTTGCTACGTTGTTTTAAATTACAATGAAATTACCTAACAAAAGACATTGAGAACTTTATTTTTGGTAATATTGAACCAAATATGGATATAATAGATTATTACAAGTGGAGATATGCTACTAAAAAATTTAATCCCGATAAGAAAATTCCAATTTCCGATATAGAACTAATTAAAGAATCTATTTGTCTTGCTCCAACTTCTTATGGATTACAATTATTTAAAGTAATTATCATCAAAAATCAGCTTAAAAAAGATGCATTAAGAAAATTATCTTACAACCAGTCTCAAGTTTCTGATGCTTCACATCTTTTCATATTTTGTAATTCCACCAAAGTATTTAAAAAAGACATTGACTTGTATATAGAGAATAAATCAATAAGTCAAAAAATACCCATTGAAGAGAACAAAGGATATGGTGACTTTTTAAAAAAAACTCTGCTTAATAAAAGTTCTGAAGAAATCTCTGAATGGACCAAAAATCAGATTTATATCGCTTTAACTCATTTAATGACTGCATGTGCATCTCTGAAGATAGATTCTTGTCCTATTGAAGGATTCGACACTTCAAAATACAATGAGTTTCTAGACATTAATAAAAAAAGCTTGAGTGCAGGAGTTGTTGCTGCTATTGGTTACAGATCTGAATCAGATGATTCTCAGCATGATAGAAAAGTCAGAAAGTCTGTTAAAGACATATTTGAAGTTGATTAAATGGATTTTTCGAAAAAAATTAATCAAATTTTAACACTTTGTGTTTTAGGAATAATATGGGGAAGTTCATTTATTTTAATGAAAAAAGCATTAACTACTTATACTCCAATAGAAATAACACTTTATAGAATATTTATTGTCTTTCTTGTTTTCTTTCCATTAGGAATTAAAAGTTTTTTCAAAATAAAAAAGAAAACTGGCTTTATTCTTATCCTATCGGCGATAATTGGAAGTGTAATACCCTATTTTTTATTTATTAAAGCACAAACCAAAATAGATAGTTCTTTGAATGGAATATTAAATTCTATAACTCCTCTTTTCACACTTTTATTTGGGTTAATACTATTCAAGCAAAAAACTAGTTTTAGAGCAGCAATTGGTGTTGTGGTTGGCTTAATTGGAGCAACTAGTTTAATATTTATAACTACGGGCGGTAATATTTTCTCTAGTTCTATTTTATATGCTTTATGTCCTGTTTTAGGTTCTGCTTGCTACGCCTTGAACATAAATATTATCAAAACTTATCTTCAAGATATTCCTGCATTAAAAATTACCAGTTGGTCTTTTATTTTTATTGGGCCAATAGCTGGATTTTTACTTTTTTTTCAGACAGGTTTTGCAAATAATTTGATGTATAACGATCCCAATTACTTGAATTTTATTTATATAAATATTCTTGGAATTTTAGGAAGTGGATTAGCTTTTTGGGTTTTTAATTTATTAATTAAAGAAACATCATCTGTATTTGCATCATCTGTAACTTACTTGATACCGATAGTCGCCATATTTTGGGGTGTAATTGATGGAGAGAGTTTTGGTATAGTTCAATTTTATTTATGTCTAGTAATTTTTTGTGGAATTTATTTAATAAAACCTAAACCTCAAAAATCATAAATAAAGGGACTTATCAAAATTCATTTACAAAATCAATAATTAGATGATATAAGTCTTCTATTTTATTTAAAGGCAATGTTTCCGACTTATCCAACGGATCATGGTAAGCCTGAATCCCGCCCATGGTGTAAATAAAAATTGAGGGGACTTGGTGATGAGAAAACCAATAATGATCAGAATTTGGAGATTGACCACGAATTTTAATTTTGTTAAAATAATTTGATTTAGTATTAATTTTTCCAATTTTTTTAGCAGCTTTATTTTCTTCAAGAGCATTTACTATTGAAATTCCTTCCTCGCCAGTTCCAACAATATCTAAATTGATAAGAAAACTCACTTTTTTCAAATCTAATAACGAATGGTCTGTGAAATACTTAGAGCCTTTTAAGCCAGCTTCTTCACCTCCAAAACAAATAAAAATAACATTGTATTTATGAGGGTTTTCAGAAAAATATGAAGCTAAATTAAGTAGTAAACTCACTCCGCTTGCGTTGTCATTTGCACCAGGAAATTTAACTCGCCCCATCATCCCCAGATGATCGTAATGAGCAGAAATAATTATAGCTTTTTTTCTTCTTCCACTCACCTTCCCTAAAACATTTTGAGTCTTTAGCGATTTACGAAATTTTTGTTCGATATTTAACTGAACTTTTGAGAACTCATAATTCACTGAATTACTTGCTATTTTTATCATTGGGAAATTAGAAACATAGTCAGCTACGGACCACTGTAATTTTTCAGATGATATCCACAAAACCGGGAAGCTTTTATTTAAAATATTTCCTAACTCTTTATACATTGAAATAGTATCTCTATCTAAAATTTTCGACACATTCAAGTAGATAATAGATTGATTATTGATTTTACTATTTTTTAAGATAGACTGCCAATTATTTAAATCCACCTTTACAACATTAAAAGCACCTTTTAATCCTCTTGACTGTGGTGAAATCATAAAATCTTTTCCTGGGATTAAAGATTTTCCATCTAATTTCAGTTCAACTGTATCGGGAAAAGTGTTTACATTAATATTAAAATCCTGAGTAAATCTGTTTTTACTTAAAGGCTCTAAATTAATTTCTTTAAACTTCTCTTCTAAGAAATTTGCAGTCTTTAAGTGTCCATCATTAACATAGCCTCTGCCCATAAAATAGTTGCTACAAAGCGTGTCAACATATTTAGAAAAATTTAGGGTTTGAGATTGAATTTCAAATGAAAAAAGAAGGTTAAGAAATAAAAAAATTCTAATCATTTATTCTGGTATCTTCTTTCCACCAAATTAATTAATCTTTTTACTTGATTAGACTTTGGGTTCCAGTTGTGTTTTTTAGACAACGAATTTTTTAAAAAATCACTTGCTTGGTCTTTGTTTTTAAATTCATTCAACGCCTTAATTGCAGTATAACAAGCCTGTTTATCTCCAGAAAATAAATTTTCTGTTATTAAATACTTTTCGTTGATGCCTATTTCTTTGGTTAAATCAGAAATTGGTTGTTGACCAAATTGATCAGCTAAAGAAGTTTGTGGACTGTCTGAATGAATTTCATTTACAGACTTAAAGTCATTTGAAATATTTATATCTGATTTTTCTGTTTTAGCTTCTTCCTCAACAATTACATCGATTAAATTAATTTGATTTTCCTCAACATTACTTGGCTCTTCATCCTTTTTCTGTTCTGAAACTGTTTCTTTCTTTGGAGCTTTTTCTAAAAGATAATGCAGTACCGCAAGTCTTTCATGTAACAGTCTTGATGAACCCAAAAGAGAAAGAATATCTTCTGCACTAAGAGCTCCGCTATTTATTTTAAAGACTCCTTCTTTCAGCTCGCTTGCTAAATTTTCTAAGGATTTAAAATTAAACTCGTTCATAATATTAAGATTTCAATACAAAATTCAATATTTTTACATAATATGTGAATGTCATCATTTGAATGTTATCAACATAACATTTTGTTTAATTTGTTCGTTCACAAACTATTAGTTTACAAAATTGCAAATAAACAACTCATATACTCTCCGAGATATTTCTAAAATAACTGGAGGAAAATGTATAGGGAATATTGATTCACCAATTAGTAATGTTCATTACGATAGTAGAAGATTTGTTCAAAATAATGAACATGTTTTTTTGGCATTTAAAACAAATTTTAACGATGGGCATAATTACATTAACCAAGTTTATGAAAATGGAATAAAACAATTTATAACTCATAAAACCCCTTTAAAAATAAAAAAAGATGCAGGATATTTGGTGGTTGAAAATACCTTAGTTGCACTACAAAAATGGGCAAACTTCCACAGAAAAACTTTTAAAATACCAGTACTTTCAATAACAGGAAGTTATGGGAAGACAGTTATAAAAGAATGGATAAATTTTATTGCACAAGAAAAAATAAATATTCTAAGAAGTCCAAAAAGTTATAACTCACAATTTGGAGCAGCTCTAACCTTGCTTTCTTTAACCAAGCATCACGAATTAGCTATCATTGAAACAGGAATTTCTATGCCCGGAGAAATGGATTTAATGAGGGAAATGATTGAGCCATCTCACGTGATATTGTCTAATATTGGCATAGAACATATTGAAAACTTTAATTCTATCGATGAATTACGAATTGAAAAAGAAAAGATTTTAAATGGAACACAACATACTTATTATAAAAATAACGAATTTAATTTTACAAGAAATATTTTAGAAAAAGGACAAGAAATACACTACGAATACAATAATAAAAAAGAAGTATTCTTAATTAAACAAAAGGATGAATACTCGGCAAAAAATTTTATTTGTTGTCTAGGGTTTTTAAATCAAATAAAATACGATTTAAAAGAAATAAAAACCTTAAGTCAATCACTTCCTGAAATTGCTTTAAGATTTGAAAAAAAATCTGGAATTAATAATTCAGTTATTATAAATGATTCCTATCAGAACAATTTTCAATCCCTTAAAATTTCTCTAGAAACCTTAAAGTCTGAATGCGGGTCTTCAAAGACAACTTTAATTCTCTCGGATTTAAACCAAAAAAAAACCAATTTTGAGGAACTCTCTAAATTAATAGAAAGCTACGAAATAACACAGTTTATAGGAATTGGAAAGGAACTCTTTAAGAACACTAAATTATTTCCCAATAAATATTTAATTTTCAGAAACGAATCTGAATTTTTAAAACATTTTAATAATATTATTTTTAAAAACCACTATGTCTTAATAAAGGGGAGAAAAGTTGCAGATTTTCAAAAAATTATCTTAAAATTAGAACAGAAAAAACACAATACTGTTTTAGAAATAAATCTTTCTAGCCTAGTTAAAAATTTAAACTTCTACAGAAGTTTACTAAATCCAAAAACAAAATTACTAGTAATGATTAAAGCGGCTGGATATGGAACTGGGTTAATTGAATCTGCAAAAATATTAGAGCAAAATCATATTGACTACATCGGTGTAGCATATACAGATGAGGGTGTGGAACTAAGAGAAAATGGTATAAAATCTCCAATTCTAATAATGAATGTCGAACAAAAATCGATGGATAATTTAATAGAAAACAGGTTAACTCCTTCAATTTACGACCTAAATCAATTAGATGAATTCACTAAGAAACTTATTTTATTGGGGGTAAAAAATTATCCTATTCAAATTAAACTAAATACAGGAATGAATCGAATGGGATTTGATTCTATTGATATTAAAAAATTATGTAGCTTTTTATTAAGTCAACCAGAAATAAAAGTAGAAGGGATTTTTAGTCACTTAGCAGCAAGTGATCAGGAAAATGGCAAAAAACTAACTCAACAACAATTTGATTTATTCCATAATATGTCCAGAGAAATTGAATCTTTATTAGGGATTAAAACAATTAAGCATATTCTAAATACTGCAGGGATTGAAAATTATCCAGAACAAAGTATGCAAATGGTCAGACTAGGTATAGGTTTATATGGTGTTTCTAAAACTAAAAAGCTTTCAGTTGTAGCATCTTTAGTTTCTAGAATATCAAAAATAAGGACGGTAAAAAAAGGCGATTATATTGGTTATGGCATAAATAATCAATCTGAAAAACAATTAAAAGTTGCGATTATTCCAATAGGATATGCAGATGGATTTTCTAGATCTTTAGGGAACGGTAAAGGAAGTGTTTTTATTAATAACACTATTTATCCAACAATTGGAAATATATGTATGGATATGCTATTTGTAGACATCTCTCATTCTAATTTAAATATAAATGATAGAGTGGAAATATTTGGAAATAATCATTCTATTTTTAAAATGGCAGATGCTGCAAATACGATTCCTTATGAGATTATAAGTTCTATTTCTAACAGAGTAGTGAGAATTTACCAAAAGGATTAATGAAAAAAAAATTTCTTTCCAATTTAATACTAGTTCTCCTACTAAATGTAGTCATTAAACCTTTCTATATTATTGGAATTGATGCTGAGATATTAAAAATTACAGAACAAAATAGTCCAGGTTCTTATGGAACTTATTTTTCTTTATTAAGCTTGTCTTTTATTTTCAACATCATTTTAGATATGGGGATAAATAACTTCAATACTAGAAATATTGCTCAAAATAATCAACTACTTCAAAAACATTTCTCAAGAATTTTTTCTCTAAAGCTAATCTTAAGCGCATTTTACATGAGTATTCTGTTACTAGTGGGATTAATTTTTGAGCTCTCAACACAAGAAATGAAATGGTTAATTATAATTGGGTTTAATCAAATACTAGTGGCTTTAATTCTATTTATAAGATCCAATTTATCTGCACTTCTTTTATTTGAAAAAGACAGTATTTTATCTGTTACTGATAGGATAATTTTAATATTTTTCTGTAGTTATTTCCTATATAGCATTGCTAATAATGCAATTATAACCATTGACTTCTTCATCCTGTCTCAAACTGTAGCGTATTTAATTACTGTCCTTATAGGTTTTTCATTATTAATAAAACATACCAAATTACCAAGTCTAAATTGGGACCATCTATTTTTTAAAATGATTGTAAAAAAAAGTATGCCTTATGCGATTTTGATATTTTTAATGTCCATATACTACTATTCTGATGTGGTTATGGTGGATAGAATTAGAGGAAATATTGAAGTAGCTAATTATGCTCATGGATATAGATTTTTCATGGCTTTTAATATGCTTGGATACTTATTTGCTGGTCTATTACTTCCGATATTTTCTAAACTTATTAAAGAAAAGCAAAGTGTTATTTCTGTTTCTTGGTTGTCTTTTAAGCTGATTTATTTTTTTGCTTTGATTATCTGTGTTAATGTCTGGACCTACAAAATAGAAATTCTTCATTGGAGATATGAAATAAATGGTTCGTCTTTATTGCACTCTAGCAAAACTTTTGGATGGTTAATGATCTCTTTTATAGCTGTTTCATGTAACTATATATTTGGAACTTTATTGACCGCAAAAGGAAGTATGAAACAATTAAACATATTGGCCATTTTTGGGATTTTAATAAACATTTCTCTTAACCTATTACTTATTCCTAATAAAGGATCTTCTGGAGCAGCTTTTGCTAGTGCATTTACCCAATTTTTTATCCTTGTATTTCAAATAGCTTTATGCTATAAAATATTTAATTTTAAATATAATTTAATAGCAATAATTCAGGTTTTTTCATTCACTATATTGTTTATTACAATTGTCTATACTGTAGAAAATTATCTAAATACTAATTGGTTAGAAAAAATAATATTGAATTTAATTGGTGGTGGAATTATTGGTTTATTTTTGAAAGTTATTAATTTGGAACAGTTTTATACCCTTTTAAAACACGATAAGTCCTCTTAATTTGTAGAGATTCATGCTATAACTTACATTTGTAATTCTAAAATTGAAAAATGAATTCAACCGAAAATCAATCTTACGACTTAATTTCTTTTTTATGGAAAAATAAAAATCCATTAATAACTATTGGAATTATTGCATTAGTGGCCTCCTCAATAGTCTCTCTTTTAATAGATGAGAAATTTGAATCTACTGTAACACTTTATCCTGCAAAGTCAAGTTCAGTAACGTTTAACGAAGTAATTACAGAAGACCAAAGCGTTTCTAAATTTGGGGAGAACGAAGAGGCAGAACAAATGCTTCAAATTTTAGAGTCCAGTAGTATTAGAAGTAAAATTATAGACAAGTACAACCTTTTTAAACATTATGAAATTGATTTGGAATCAAAATATATAAATACAGATATAACAAAAACTTATTTAGAAAATATTAGTTTTAAAAGGAATAACAATGGAGCCGTATTAATTACTGTTTTAGATAAAAGTCCAGATACAGCAGCATTAATTGCCAACGAAATTGCATCGTTATTTGATAACACAAAAAATGCAATGATTCACGAAAGAGCTTTGACAGATTTTAAAATTAAAAAAGACAAACTTGATAAAATAACTGCACAAATGCAGAATCTTAGAGATACGATGTCAAAACTATCGTCTCTTGGTGTCGTAACCAATGATGCTTACAGAGCTTTAACTGAAGGCTATGTGAATTCTAAAGATTCTGATATAAAAAAATCTTTTAAAACTAAAATGAATATGACTGAAAAATACGGCTCTTTACTTAAATCTTTCCAAGTTAAAGTAGAGTTCCTTTCTGAAAGACTTGCCACAATGGAAACTTCCTACGAACAGGCAGAAAGTGATGCAACTAGCTATCTATCTCATAAATTTATTGTTGAGAAAGCCTATCCATCAGAAAAAAAAGCTTATCCAATAAGATGGCTAATCGTAGTCTTATCTACATTCTCATCCGTTTTACTAGCAATTGTAGGAATACTAGTTAAGAACAAAATAGAATTTTTAAAAGATTAATGTTAAAAGGATTTCTTAGCCGAAGAATTTCTTACTTTTTGATGATTTTATTCATCATACTAAACTCAATTTTAATTTACTTTGACATTTTCTATCTCCTATTGCTTCCCATAGTCATATTATTTTGCTATCTATTTATTTATAGATTAGATTTAATTTTTCTCACTATAGTTTTCTGTACACCGTTGTCTTTTAATTTTGAAAATTTAGACTTGCTTGGAATAGGTTTTTATTTCCCAACAGAACCAATGTTGCTTGTATTTACATTAATTTTTCTTCTTAAAGCAATATATAAAAGAAGCCCTAAAAAAAATCTTCTACATTATAAAAATCCTATTATAATATTAGTTTTCATACAATTTCTATGGATCTTTATAACCTCTATAGTCAGTGAAATTCCTGTAGTTTCCTTTAAGTTTTTAATTTCTAGAAGCTGGTTTATTGTTCCCATTCTTATTTATGGAATTCACTTTTTCAAAAAAGGGAAAAAACAAATCAAACAATTTTTCTTTATTTATCTTTTTGCAATGGTAATAGTCACTTGCTACACATTGGTCAACCACATGATTAATAGTTTTAGTGAAGAAGCAGGTCATTGGGTAATGTGGCCTTTTTTTAAAGACCATACATCATATGGTGCAATTTTAGCACTAATTATTCCAATTAATATTTGGTTGTTATATGAGTCAAAAAAAAATTACTGCAGAATTTTATTAATTATTTTTTTAGCAATACTTATTATTGGTCTGTACTTTAGTTACACAAGAGCAGCTTGGCTAAGTATTGTTATGGCGATTGGAGTTTTTCTTCTTTATTACTTCAAAATAAAATTTAAATGGCTAATAGCTGTCATAATTATTCCCTCCATTTTTATACTTTATAATTTGACAGAAATTTCTTACTTGGTTCTGAAAAATGATGCAGAACATACCACCGAGAATTTTTCAGAAAGAGTAGAATCAATGTCCAATATTTCTTCAGATGCATCAAATTTAGAACGTTTAAACAGATGGAATTGCGCACTTGAATTATTCTTACAAAGACCTTTTTTTGGATGGGGCCCTGGGACATATGCCTTTGTATATGCCCCATTTCAAAAGTCCAAAGATTTAACAATAATCAGCACCAATTTTGGAGATGGAGGAAATGCACATAGTGAATATCTAAGTCCTTTAGCAGAGCAAGGTTTTTTTGGATTTGTAATTAATACTTTATTGATAGGGCTTGTTTTTGTTTACACTGGACTTTATTATATAAAATGTGAAAATGAATTTTATAAAATTTTAACTCTTTTCATCATCTTGTCTTTAACCACCTATTTTACTCATGGAGTTTTAAACAACTATTTAGACACTGACAAAGCTGCAATTCCAATTTGGGGTTTAGTTGGGATCTTTATTACTATTAAAACTTATTTAAGTCCAATCTCTAAAAGTACAACGTATTAATTATATGTTGTGATGAATTATTATTGCTTATGGTAAAATCTAAAAAAATATTTCAATGCATAAGCTGCTCACACGAAACAAGTAAATGGACTGGTAAATGTGGAGAATGTGGAGAATGGAATACAGTTTCTGAGAGAATAATATCAAAGTCTTCCAAAAGTTCTATTACAAGCAGTATAAAAACTCCACAGCGAATAAGTGATATTTCTGAAAATAAGGCGGAGAGAATTCCTATAAATGATTTAGAGTTTAATAGAGCAATTGGAAATGGATTAGTAAAAGGTTCTGTAATCCTATTAGGGGGTGAACCTGGAATTGGTAAATCAACATTGACTTTAAAAATTGCGTTAACACTAAAAGAAAAAGTATTATATGTATCAGGGGAAGAAAGCAATGAACAAATTAAGTTAAGAGCCAATAGATTAAAGTTCAATAACGACAGTTGCTATATTTATAACGAAACAGAAGTCAATACCATCCTTAAAACCTGTGAAGAGGTTTTGCCTAAATTAATAATTATTGATTCTATTCAGACTATTTATACTCAAGAAATAGATGCTATTCCAGGGAGCCTTTCTCAAATTAAGCACTGTGCTGAAATTTTAATAAAATATGCAAAAGAAAGACTAATTCCAGTAATAATTATTGGGCATATTACTAAAGATGGAGCAATAGCTGGTCCAAAAGTATTGGAACATATGGTTGATACTGTTCTTCAGTTTGAAGGAGATAAAAACCACTTATACCGTTTGGTAAGAAGTATCAAAAACAGATTTGGAAGCACCAATGAACTTGGAATTTACGAAATGAATGAATGTGGACTAGAAGAAGTAAATTCTCCTAGTAAAATGCTTATTTCAACCAATCAAGAGAAGCTGAGTGGTATTGCTTTAGGGTGTAGTCTTGAAGGAGTAAGACCTATAATGATAGAATCTCAATCCTTAACCTCAGCTGCTACTTATGGAAATCCGCAAAGATCAGCTAATGGAATTGATATTAAAAGACTGAATATGCTATTAGCTGTAATTGAAAAAAGAGGAGGCATGAAATTAAGTCAAAAAGATGTTTTTTTAAATATCACTGGTGGATTAAAAATTCAAGACCCTGCAATTGATTTATCTATGGTTTGTGCAATATTGTCTTCATTTTTTGATTTTTATATTGATCATAAAATTTGTTTTATTGGTGAAGTGGGCTTAAGTGGAGAAATAAGACCAGTTAGTAGAATTGAACAACGTATTAAAGAGGTGACAAAAATGGGGATTAAAACAATTTATTTAAGTAAATATTCTAAGGTTAGCCAAGTAGAATCAAAAGATTATCAATTAATTAAAGTAGGTAAGCTTCAAGAAATCATTCAACAATTGTTTAAATAATGTGTCTATAAAGACAAGGAATAAAGAGTTTAAATTATCTTTATTATTAAAAAAAATTCATGCAGGTTGTAGATCTTGAAAAAGAAATCATTAGTGAGTTTGAAATGTTTGATAATTGGATCGAAAAATATGAGTATCTAATTGAACTTGGCAAAGATCTCCCTCTTATATCCTCCATTCATAAAAGTGATGGAAATATTATAAAAGGATGTCAATCTAAAGTATGGTTACATGCTGAATTTGAAAAAGATCTGGTTTCATTTTATGCAGACAGCGAAACAATTATAACAAAAGGAATAATTGCTCTATTAATAAGAGTATTAAATAACCAGACTCCCAAAAATATTCTTAATGCAAAATTAAATTTTATAAATGAAATTGGTCTAACAAATCACTTATCTCCTACAAGAGCAAACGGATTATTGGAAATGGTAAAACAGATGAAGGCTTATGCATATTCATTAATGATAAAAAATAATTTAAATGAGTGATTTAAAGAATACTAAAAACATCAAAAAAAAAATTGAAGACAAAATTATAAATGTTCTCAAAGCGATATTCGATCCAGAAATCCCAGTTGATATTTACGAATTAGGTTTGATCTATGAAATTAAAATTGATGATGAATTTAATACTGAAATTATAATGACTTTAACTTCTCCCAATTGCCCAGTGGCAGAGTCACTTCCAAAAGAAGTTGAAGATAAAGTTGGTGAGGTTCATGGAGTCAAAACTTCAAAAGTTAATATTGTATTCGATCCTCCATGGGATAAGGATATGATGAGTGAAGAGGCAAAGCTGGATTTAGGAATGATTTAAACAAAAGAAATGGAATTTGGAATTGATGCAATAGATTACTACTTGCCAAATATAGCTTTACCGATAGTTAGTTTGGCAGAAAAAAGAGATATTGTCCCTGCAAAACTTGAAAAAGGATTGGGCCTTAAATATATGGCACTTGCAGATTTAAATGAAGATACTGCATCCATGGCAGCAAATGCACTATTAAGTCTAATTGTAAATAATAAAATAGATCCTACAAGTATTGGCAGAATATATCTTGGAACTGAAAGTGCAGTGGATGCGGCCAAACCTACAGCTACATATGCAGTAGGAACTGTTGAAAAAATTCTTTCAAAAACCCATGGATCTAGATGTCTTAAAAACTGTGATGTTGTAGATTTGACATTTGCTTGTATTGGCGGAATTGATGCAGTTGAAAATTGTTTAGATTGGATAAGAATTAATCCAGAAAAAAAAGCAATTGTAATTGCCTCAGATATTGCAAAATATGAATTAGCTTCACCTGGAGAGTATACTCAAGGAGCAGGTGCTGTTGCGATGTTATTAACTTCAAATCCTAGTATCATTTCTTTTAAAAATACTATTGGAATTAGCATGGAGCATGTTGGAGATTTTTTTAAACCAAGGAGAAAAATTGATAACTCTTTTCTGAGTGATAAAAATACAACTGTACAAAAATTAACAAATAGTAATAAAGAAATTCTTGATTTTTATTTCGATGAGCCAGTATTTGATGGTCAGTATTCCAATAAATGTTATCAAGATAGAATCAATGAAGGTTTAGAGCATTTTCAATCTCAGAAAAAAATAGATTTTCTAAAGGACTGGGACCATTTAATTTTTCATCTTCCATATGCTTTTCAAGGAAGAAGGATAATGCTAGACATATGGCTTCACTGGTTAGATAAATATAATTTAATGTCAGAATTAGAAAAAGAGTTAGGACACTCAAATAGTATAGATTATAAAGACTGGAGAAAAGCAGCTTCAAAATCAGTTCTCTACAAAAATTTTGTAGAAAGCAAGATTGAAGATGGAGAAATTGCAAGTGGATATATTGGCAATATGTATACCGCATCTATCTTTATGTCATTAATTAGTTTGCTCTATTCAAGCTATGAAAAAGACAAAAATATAACAGGAAATAATGTTGGTTTTTTAAGTTATGGAAGTGGATCTAAATCTAAGATTTTTGAAGGAAGAATAGCTAAAAATTGGCAATCCAAAATACGCGAATTAGAGGTTTTCAAAAAACTAGAAGAAAGAAAGTTAATTGACTTTGATACATACGAAAAACTACATAACGGAAGTTTAGAAAATCCAATATCCAATCACAAAAATATTGTCCTAGAAAGAATTGATGATCAAGAAAACAAAGTAGGTTTTAGACATTACAAAAAAAATTGAACGAGATAGTAAATAAAGTTGCCAAAAGTGGTCTAATAACTCTGGATATGAAGATATTCAAGGGTTCTCAGAATAGGAAAATTATAGACATTAAAAACTGGCTGTTTGAAGGAATGATTCTTAAAGAAAAAAAATTTAGAGAGCATTTAAAAGCTGAGAATTGGGAGCAATATAAGGATACATTTGTTGCTTTACATTGTTCTACAGATACAATAATTCCAGTTTGGGCCTATATGCTTTTGACTAAATATTTAAATCCTTATGCCTCAAGTGTAATATATGGGGATGAGAAAGATCTTGAAAAAAAGATATTTCATCTAAATATTAAAAATTTTGATACTAAGTCATTAGAAAATAAAAGAGTTTTACTTAAAGGTTGTACCGACACATATATTCCAGAAGATAGCTATTTACAATTAAGCAATAAGTTGATGAGAAATGTTAAATCCTTGATGTTTGGAGAAGCATGTTCAAATGTTCCAATTTTCAAGGCATAATATATATCCAATATAATTTCTATATAGATATTTGAACATATTGTTATGCATATTATTAAATAGAATAGAATCTTTATAAATATTGGTGAAAATAATTTAAAGACTAAATGCTTTTATTAATCCTTTTCAAGAATCTTTTCTTAAATAACTTTAAATAATCCTGTTTTTCAATATTTATCAATCCCCATTTTTCTGGCAAAGTAATAGAATTAAAATCATTAAGAAAATCATTTTCATTTGAGTATTCACATATCTTTAAAATGATGAGCTCTAATGAGTTTAGCACATTACACTTATCTTTACTTGTGATTGTTTGGCATCTATCTAAACATTGCTTTAGGTAAGAATAGAAATAAAAGAAATCAAACAATTTTGAATTTTCATGAGCTTTTTCATCTATGAAATGAATATTTTGATCATTATCGACTAAAATATTAAAATGAGTAAAATCACCATGACTTAATTTTTTTTTATTTAATTTTTGCCATTGTAAAATAAAGGCTTTTTCAATAACAGAAGATTTATTTTGAAATTCAGTAAGTGAATAATTTGATAATAATTGAAAGCCAATAAATTGTTCTTTAACCCAAAGCTGATCTGATGATTTTCTCCAGACATATATTGGAATATTATTATTTAATTCGAAAAATATATATCTATTCATCTTTATAATACCTATATAATTTTGATTAGAATTTGGGGTATTAAAAGAATGACGAAAAAAAGATGAAATATAAAAACCAAATTTAGATTTTAAAATTCTATAAAAAATAGAATTTTTAGGGGAGGATTGTAAAGTTAAATCTGCAAATAATCTAGATTTAAAAACTTTGTAATTAGAATATATAAGAAACATATCTTGTTTCTTTGGGAAACAATTAAACTTCATAATTGATTTTATCTTGAATTTCTTTAATAGTCCTTGTCTTTTTAATCATTCCCAATAATCTAAGAAGTTTAAAATAATATTTATCAAAGTAAAAGTTAAGAATCAGTTTATTACTTTTAATTGCTAAACTTTGGATTTTTTTATTGTCAAAATAATTAAGCCCAGCCATATTATTATCAAAATAAGACCTAATTAACTTTATTGCTTTTTTACTATTGGCTTTAAATATTAATTTGGTCCATTCAATAAAATTCTTAGATTCTATCATTTTCTCCCATCTTTTGGAGTAATTATTTATATAGATTACATAAGTAGATGAAAGACTAGGATTAACTTTATCTAGAAGAAGGTGGTAAGTCCAAAATGTAAAAAGTACTTCATCATCTATTTCTGGGAAAAAATATCTATTTTCTTTGATAATAATATTACAAGTAGGAACGTTTTTATAGAAAAATAAGCTCTTCCTCGGAAGAAAACAAATGCTAAACTTAATATCTAATAAAATACCATCAATAAAAAGCTGAATTGATTCACGAGCATTTGAATATTTTATATAAGATTTTTTAGAGTCCTTAATCAATACTTTTAAAAGATAACTGAAATCAGCTCTAGAAATAACTAAATCAATATCATCAACTTTCTTTGTAAAATCAATTGGTCTTAATAAAAAATATTTAATCGAATTATCATCAAGATAACTAAAGATATATTCAAGTTTATCTTTCATTTAATAATTCATTAATTATTTCATTCGCAAGATCATAAGTTTCTTCAATATTATTTTTAGTTGTATCAATAGTAAAAAATTTTATACTATTTGACTTGATATATTTTTTATATAGACTAATATATTTTGATATTATAACTGATGATATCTCTTTCTTTCGCAAATAAATAATTTTTGAATCACCCTCTAAAAGAATTATAAAATCTGGATTTGGAAATAATTTTAAGCTATACTTATAAAATAAATTTCTAAACTTGTCTTTATAAATAATAGAACCTACATATTTATCTATAGGACATCTATCAGAAATCAGATTTTTTTTTTGTGATAATTTAAAGTAATAAAAGTCATTAATGAAAATGAAAATATATTTTAAAAAAGTATTCCATTTTCCAGATTTTTGAGAATTTAAAAAACTACTAAAATATTTATATTTTCTATTTTCAATATTATTACCAAAATAAATATATTCTAAATTATTATAGCCTTCGGCTAACTTATTAGCTAAAGTTGTTTTACCTGTACCATCAGGGCCTAAGACTGTGATTAACATTGATTATATTTTATATTAAAACATTGATGAAGTAATATGATATTAAAATTAACTTTTTCTTAAACATAAATATTGTTGCGATTAAAAAATAAAAACAATAAATAAAAGTTATTTAATAATCTTTTTAGTAACATCTAGAACTGCCTGATTAATATCTTTTGATAAATTCAGCCAATACATAGCTGGAATAAAAAGTAATAAAATACAAAATGATCTCCACAAAAAATTAAAATATACATTTTCAGTTACTGGAATATGAATGCATAAATAATAAATAATAAATAATAAAGCGACTGTATAAATTGTTTTTATACTAAAAGGCTGAATCCCCATTTTCCAATACATAAACATCATTTTAACAGTGTTAAAAAAGAATACTGATAATGCTGTTGCAAATGCAGCTCCATTAATACCAACAATGTCATAAGCAGCTAAAGGACTTGAAGATGGAATAAAAATGAAATTTGTAAATAAAGTAAAACATAAAAGCATGAAGTTTGAATACAAATCAAATTTGTAATATTTAGAGTTTGCAATAATTAGTCCGTTAACTCCGGTAGAAACATTAAATAATTGGGAAAAAGCAATAAAAAAAACAACTAATCTTCCACCCTGAAATTTCTCAGGGAATAAACTTAATGCATCATCAGTATTTAACCAGATACCTAAAAATATTAGTCCCCCTAAAATTAATTGATTTATTGCAGATTTAACATAAATATCTTTGATAGCACCCAAATCATCTTTACTCCAGGCTTTTGCAACTAAAGGCATAGATATAGATCCAATAGCTCTTGCGGGTACTCTAACAACATTCCCAATAAAGTATGCTACTGAATAAAAAGCTACTTCTTTATATCCAATTAATTTACCAATCATAACCATATCTACTTTAGAAACCAAAATAGCTGAAGCACCACCAGCAAGAACATATAAACCATAAACTAAAAGCTCTTTGCTTTGAATTTTATTAAAATTAAAGGTTAATCTATAAGTATATTTTCTAAAAACGTTTATCGAAATGAAAATTGTCATTGCTAGGTATAAAGCTATATATAATTTAAGAAATGTAGGGAAGTCAATATAATTAAACCAATGCAAAAATAAGAGTAAGATATTCATCCCCTTTAAAAAAATCTCTTTTAAAAATATTGGGAATGTTGTATTTAATATTGAAAAAGAAAGAGAACAAAAAACCTCAAAAAATGAAATAAATGCAACTAAAAAAAATACTAAGTGAAAATTTAACTTTAATAAAGTAAAAGTTTTTAATTCTTCTAGCTCGACTGTATTTGGTTTTATAAATTCTAAAAAATTATGTTTAAATAAGAAATACAGAACTAAGACAAATAAAAACCCAATTGATGGTATGAGGAAGGAGAGTGATATTAATTGATTTTGATTTTTAACTCTTGGAAAGAAGCGAATTAATGTTTTAGGAGTTCCTAACAAGGAAAAGGCTGAAATCATTGTAGAATACGCAACAATAATTTGTAATAAACCTAAATGCTCTGGATGAACATTAAAGACATTTGGATATAATATAATGGTAGAAAATGCTCCAAAAGCTATACCTACGTAAAAAAACAAAGAGTTTTTGATGCTCTGATTTTTAACTATGCCCATTATTTAATTGAACTTTATATAAGCTAATATAATGGGAATTTAACAAAAATGAATATTTAAATTGAATATTATCTTAGCAATAAATAACTTTTTGAACTAACAAAATCATTTATTAAATGGATGATAGCCAACATCAAAAGCTTCAGCAGAATAGGTTAAAACTATGTTTTGTATAATTTAAAAGAATAATTATTTTTTTAAGACACTAAATTTAGCTTCTGATTGATTTGTTGACATCTATTCAACTTGAAGTTGGTATTAGTTCCCTTTTATTTTTAAAAAATCAACCATTAATATTCATTATTGTGTTTATTAATTTATTCTTTCTAATTTCAATATCAAAATTCACAATAGCTCTAGTTCTTGAATCAGCAAACCTTTTGCTTAATTCTTTTTTAGAAGATGTTATCAAATTTTGAATTATTTTATTTAAATCTTGTTGATTTCGTTTTTCTAAAATAACACCAGTATCCCCAATTATGTGTGGAATTATATTAACCTTTGACCCAATTGGAATACAATTACACATCATTGATTCAACAAGTGAACATCCAAACCCTTCAAAAACTGACAACTGCAAGTGGAATTGTGATTGATTGAAATATTCTAATAATTTATCATTTGAAATATAGCCAAGTAAAGTAATATTATTAGGCCTGGGGTATTGACTTGGGAAAGTATCACATCCAGCAATATAAAATGAACACTTTGGAAATTCTTTGGCTAAACCTACTATTAAATCACCACCCTTTAAAAAGAATTGTTTGTTAGTAAAAACAGCAATAAAACTGTTTTTTTTCTTAATCTTTGGATTTGGAATCCAGAAATTTGAGTCAACACCATTATATATAGTTCTAAAATTTAATTTTTTTAAATAAAAAAATGATTTTATTCCCTGAAACCGTTCCGCATTAAACCCATTATATAAATTCTCAACCTTAATTAAAGTTTCGCTAACCGGAAGCAAAATTGAAGCGTTTTTTATGGATGATTTAATTATTCTCTTTAAAATAGGTTTTCTTAAGTCTCCATAATTTAAAGAAGGTAATGAAGAGCAATCTGTTCCATGTAAAATGATTGCAACTGGAATCTTGAATAATTTCCCAAATATGGAAGGAAAATATGACCAATGTCCAGCAAATGAAATTACTATTTTAGAAATTTTTTTCCTTAGAAAAAATAGCTTAATAAACAATGAAATTTGATTAATAAATATAGAAAATTTATTACCCCAAAGTTTTGAAAATAAAACAACTTCGAATTCTGTTTTTAAAATATCGATATCGATTTTAGTGAAAGTTGGAATTCCATTTGAAATAAATAATAATTTTGATCTTTTATCCATTTAAGTACCTTTTTCAAACCATCTAATATTCTTGCTCATATAAATTTAATTAATAATTAACGGATTAAATATGTGATTGAGACTAAAATCTTATTTTATTAAACAGAACTAATTTTTAAATAATATAATTTTAGGTTGGTTAATGCTAATAAGCTCTTTTATTTATTCCTTCAATATAGTTTATAAATGACCTATTAACCACTTTATTCCCTCCAGGTGTTGGATAATTTCCAGTGAAATACCAATCTCCCTTATGAGATGGACAGGCCTTATGTAAATTATCTACAGTTTGAAAAATTATTTTTACTTCCGCATTAATATTTTCATGTTTTAACAAAACTGAAATCTTATCAGAAATTTCTTGATTAGAAAAAGATTTATAAATAAGTTGAACGTGATTTTGATCCTTTAATGTATTATCAATTTCAGATTTTTTACATTTTTGATAAATCTCATCAATAATATTTTCCAACCCTTTATCCTTTAATAAAGCAATAGCTGCTTGAAATGCAATAAAGTCTCCAATTTTAGCCATATCAATACCATAACAATCTGGATACCTTATTTGAGGGGCAGATGAGACAATAACAATTTTTTTGGGTTCTAACCTGTCTAATATTCTAATAACACTTTGTTTCAAAGTTGTTCCCCTAACTATAGAATCATCAATTATTACTACTGTGTCTTTATTTCTTCTCAAAGATCCATAAGTAATATCATAGACATGTGCTACCATTTCGTCTCTAGAATCGTCTTGAGTTATAAAAGTCCTTAGTTTGGCATCTTTAACCATTATTTTTTCTGCTCTAGTTCGAAATGATAAAATTTTCTGTAGTTTTTCATCATAATAATTAGAACTTGGGTCAAGTGATTTTATCTGCTGATTTTTCATAACAGATAAACGATTTTCTAGCTCTTTAATCATCCCATAGTAAGACATTTCTGCAGTATTAGGAATAAAAGAAAATACAGTATTTACTAAATCGTTATTAATAGCAGACAAAATTTGATCTACTACAAGACTTCCTAATTTTAGTCGCTCTTTATAAATGTCTTTATCTGTACCTCTGGAGAAATAGATTCTCTCAAATGAACATTTTTTTATTTCTTTTGGTGAATTTATTTCCACTTCTTTATTTACATTGTTTTTCTTAATTATCAATGCATTTCCAGGGTTTAACTCTTTTATTTCTTCCCATTTAACATTAAAAGCTGTTTGAATTACAGGTCTTTCAGACGTCACCACAAAAACTTCGTCATCTTCATACCAAAAAGCTGGTCTTATTCCATTTGGATCACGAATTACAAAAGCATCACCATGTCCAAATAAACCTGCCATGGTATACCCTCCATCCCAATCTGATGAAGCGTTCTTTAAAATTTTTTGAATATTTAAATTCTCTGCAATTAAGGGAGAAATTTTTTTATTATCTATTTCTTTATTTATATATTCCCTGAAGAGTTTGGTATTTTCTTGGTCCAGAAAATGTCCAATTTTTTCAATGATTGTAACTGCATCTGAAACTGCTTTTGGATGCTGGCCTATATTGACCAAAATATCAAATAGTTCTTCTACGTTAGTAAGGTTGAAATTTCCAGCAACCACAAGGTTTCTAGTCATCCAATTATTTTGTCTTAAAAAAGGATGACAGTTTTCTACTTTATTTCCGCCAAAAGTACCATACCTTAAATGCCCTAAGAAAAGTTCACCTGTAAATGCCTCATGAGACTTAAGATAATCAACATCGATTAATTTTTCAGGATGATTTTTATGTAGAATCTCAAACCTTTTATTAATGTAAGAAAAGATATCTTTAATGGGTTGGCTCTTGACGCTTCTGTAACGACTAATATATCTTGTTCCTGGAGCAACATCAAACTTTATATTGGCCAGTCCAGCACCATCTTGCCCTCTATTGTGCTGCTTCTCCATCAATAGATACATTTTATTTAAACCATAAAGTGCCGTGCCGTATTTATCTAAATAAAACTTAATTGGCTTTTTTAATCTTAAAAGAGCAATACCACACTCATGTTTTATAGGGTCACTCATTAGTTTTTTTTAAATTTAAAAGAGTATAAATATTTGTTCAATCTAACTTATATTTGGAAAGATAAATATAATCAGTTGTTAAATTTGAAAAAACTTTTTAAAAATAATGTCTTATATAAATTAATTCTATTTGGAGGTTGCTTTTTTATTCTATTGACTAGTTTAGGAAATGAAAAACCAAGGTTTATTTCAAACTATGGACAGTTTAAAAAAAGTATTATTTTCAAACTTGAGCATAAGGCTGGCAATATATATTTTGAAAAAAACAAAGTCAAGTTTGACCTTTTTGAAAGAGGAAAGATAAATGCAATTAGGCATGGAGATACTATTTTAAAAAAAGTTTTGGGACATGTTTATGAAAGTAATTTTATTGGATGTAATGAAAATTTGAAAATAATTGGAAATGAAAAAATTGATGCCTTTTACAATTACTTTATTGGTGCTGACTCTAATAAGTGGAAGTCAAATGTCCCTATTTACAACAAATTAAAATATCAAAACATATATGAAGGAATTGATTTAAGTTATTATTCTCACGGTGGAAAATTAAAATATGATTTCATTGTCCATCCAGGTGGCAAAACTAATTCAATTAAAATTCGTTATCAAGGCCTTGATAATATTTACATTAAATCGGGTCACCTTATATTAGAAACTGCTTTTGGAAATATAATAGAGCAAGCTCCATTAAGCTATCAAATAATTAAAGGTGTGAAAAAAAATATAAAATGTGCATTCCATCTAGAAGGCGATGAACTAAGTTTCGAGATTTTGGATAGTTATAATAAGAATTACCAACTCATTATTGATCCTATTTTAATTTTTTCTACATATTCAGGATCTTCAGCTAATAATTGGGGACAAACGGCAACCTACGACAATAGTGGAAATTTATATGCCGGAAGTATTTCTTTTGGATTGGGATATCCGACTACATTGGGGCCATATCAAGCTTTTTATTCTGGTGGACCAGGAAGTTGGGGAACAGACATTTGCATTTCAAAATTCAACAGTACAGGAACAAACTTAATTTACAGCACCTATCTAGGAGGAACTGGAAACGAAAATCCACATAGTTTGGTTGTTAATAACAATGATGAACTTTTTGTTTTTGGAAGTACTGGATCCAACGACTTCCCAAGCACTTTAGGGTGTTATGACAATACATTTAATGGTGGAACCTATTGGGCATTTTCAGGAATTATTGAATACCCCAATGGAATAGATGCATTTGTTACCAAATTCACAAGCTTAGGAACTAGTTTAATTGGGTCTACTTACATTGGTGGTACTGGAAATGATGGTGTAAATCTTACAGGACTAGTTGCCAATTATGCTGATGACTACAGAGGAGAAATCATAATAGACAGTTTGGATAATTGTTGGATCGCTTCGTCTACCTCTTCAACAGATTTTCCAATGGTAAATGCTGTACAAAGTTCCAATAATGGCAATCAAGATGCTGTAGTTTTTAAACTTAACAACACATTAACCAATCTTGAGTGGAGCACCTACTTTGGAGGAAGCGGTAATGAGGCTGGTTATTCCATTCAATTGGACAACCAAAACAAACCACTTATTACTGGTGGGACTGAAAACTCTGCATTACCAACAACAAGTAATGTTATTCACCCTGTAGCTCCTGGTGGAATAGACGGGTTTTTAACCAAATACAATGTCAATTCTGGAACCATTCAACATTGTACCTACATAGGAACTAATGCCTACGATCAAGCTTACTTTGTACAATTAGATGAACAAGACAATATTTATTTGTTTGGACAAACTGTAGGGAACTACCCTGTTGTTGGAGCTTCAATTTATTCCAATCCCTCATCAACTCAGTTCATACATAAATTGAGCCCATCAATGGATACAACTATTTTCTCTACCGTATTTGGAAGTGGCAATTTTCAAGTTAACATTTCCCCTTCTGCTTTTTTGGTTTCTAATTGTGGTTTAATTTACACCTCTGGATGGGGTGGCTCCGTAAATCAAACTGGAAATACAAACAACATGCCTATAACCACAAATACTTTTCAGTCAACAACTGATGGAAGTGATTTTTATTTAGCTGTGTTTGACAACAATGCTCAATCCATTTTATACGGAACTTATTTTGGAGGAAACCAAAGTAGTGAACATGTTGATGGCGGAACAAGTAGGTTTGATAAAAATGGTAAAATATACCAAGCCGTTTGTGCTGGTTGTTTTAATAATTCTGATTTCCCAACATCTCCTGGTGCTTATTCTTCAGTTAATAACAACAGCTGTAATTTAGGTGTTTTTAAATTTACTTTTGAAAACATTATTCCCTCAATTAGTATTCCTCAATCGTTTGTTTGTCTGCCCAATTCATTTCAATTCACCAACCAGTCCGAGGGTGGTAATTTATACAGTTGGGATTTTGGAGATGGTTCAATATCTAATCTTTTTTCACCATCGCACATCTATGCTGACACAGGAATATATAATGTTACTCTTATTGTTTCGGACTCCATGTCTTGTGTTGACTCTGATACTGCAATACTTCAAGTTCAGGTATACGCTCTTAACAACGCTTCTATTACAGGAAACGACACCATTTGTTTAGGAGATTCTACTTTATTAACTGGATATGGAGGCACAGATTATACTTGGTCTCCTTCCTCATTTTTAAATAATAGCAACACACAACAAGTCTATGCAAACCCTACATCAAACATTGACTATACATTAATTGCTACGGATAGTTGTGGAGTAGATACTGCATATTTTAATGTAAATGTTCCTTATCCTATTGTTGATGCCGGGGCAGATTTCTCAATGAATCTTGGTGAATCCAAAACTTTAAATGGGTTTACAAATACAAATAATTATTTCTGGGAGTCGAGCTCCTGGTTGTCTTGTTTTAATTGCTTAAATCCTCAAATAAATCCTACAGAAACTACATTATATATTTTGAATGTTACAGATTCAACTGGCTGTATAAATTCAGACACAGTTGAAGTAACCATAAGGGGTTCTATTTTTGTGCCAAATACCTTTACACCAAATGGAGATTTAAAAAATGATTTATTTGAAATAATTGGAGAAAATATTAAAAGTTTTGAGTTATGGATATACAACCGTTGGGGAGAAGAAATATACCATACAACTGACATAAATAAATTTTGGGACGGAAAATATTTAGGAAATAAATGTAAAATAGATAGTTATATATGGGTTATAGAGTATTTTGACTTTGACAATACATTTAACTCTATAAAAGGGCATATAAATTTACTAGAATAATTAATCTATATATCTTTTATCGACGTCCATAATTTCACCTGTTTTGGGACAAGTTCTCAATTTTTCATTACTATAAAATCTTTTAAAAACTGCTAAAAAGTCTTTCTCTATATTAGTTAATTGAAAATATTCTTCATATAATAACTCATTAGCTGTGTCCGAAAACCACATCAATCCATCTTTTTGTACTTTACTTCTTTTTCTTTCAATAACTAACCCTATTGATCCTTCAGATCTTATTGGAGAGTGTGGAACTTTTGCAGGTAATAAAAACATTTCTTTTTCCTTGATTTTATATTCTACTAATTTTCCCTCTTGTTGAGTTTTAATAATAATATCGCCTTCAATTTGGTAGAATAATTCTTCTGTTTCGTTGTAGTGATAATCTTTTCTAGCATTTGGTCCAGCTACAATCATCACTATATAATCTCCAGAATCAACATATAGATTTTTATTTCCAACTGGTGGTTTTAATAAGTGGCGGTTGTTTTTGATCCATTCATTTAAATTAAAAGGGGCTTTAATTTCCATTTTTAAAGTTTTAAAACATTAATTTACATAAAAAGAAGAAGTGTGCTCTTTAATTTCATTATAAAAGATTTCAAATTCTTTTTCGTAATCTGATATTGAATTTTTATATATTTCAAAACTTATATCTAAGTTATTTGAATAATTTATTCTCTTTCCCATCCTATTGAGTATGTTTTTTATACCCGATTCATATTGATAATTATTTAACCAGTCATCACGTCTCATATATATATATAATTGTTTAATTTTCTCAGGCATTTTTTCAGAAAAATCATCTAAAATTTTATAATATCGATTAATTTCTATATTTAAATTAATTGTTTGATTTTTATTTTCATATTTCCATAATAAGTGGTCATATAAAATATCATTGATAATCCCTCCCATTTTAGGAAACTTTTTATAGAATCTTCTTTTGCCAGCTAAGTAATGGGGATTGGTATCTGTATAATAATCAATAAAACGATGTAGCAAGATACCTTTCTGAATTTTTTTTGACCAATTTAAAATGGATTTACCTTTTACTGCGTCAGCAATAAAATTCCCAAATAAAACTTCATCATTGTTACCTGACAATACCAAATGAGCAAGATAATTCATCTTTTTTTAGATTAAAGAAAAAACAACATCTAAAAGAGCTAATTCAGAACTTTGAAAAGATTCATGAACGTTAATAATTCCTGCATTTTTAAGTGCTTTTGTTGTGCTTGGTCCAATACTAATAATCTTTTGATTTTTAACTTTATTAGAAAGTAAAAATGCCTCAACATTACTAGGGCTTGTAAAAACTAAATAATCATGATTTTCCACCTTTTTATCTATTAAAAGAGTCTGATAAGTTTCTACAATAATTTTCTTTCTATTATCCATAACACTTTGAACAGTTCCTAAAGACCTATTGGAAGATGGGAAAAAAACTATTTCGTCAGAATTCACCATTGAAGAAAAATCTTGAGCAACATTCTTTGGGGAACCTTCTCCAATAAAATCAACTTTTAAGCTATTTTTTTGAATATATCTTGCAGTAGATTGTCCAAATGCAGCAATTTTTTTTGACTTTAAACCACTCTTTAGATGCATTATTGAATTAAGTGCAAAAGCAGAATTAATAAAAATCCAATCGCTTGAAGGAAGTAAGTCAATTTTTAAAATTTTCATTTCAATCAAAGATTTTGCAGTTAGAAAAATTGGAGAAGATTTAGTCAATCTTTTAATAATACTATCCTTGGCTAGGGATCTAGAAATCCAAATTGAAAACGGATATATTTTGCTATTAATTTTAGAAACTATTGTTTTAATATCAGAAGATTTAGAAATAAATCTAAGTGGTATTTTACTTACATTATCTGAAAAACTGACCCATGTTGTTCTTTCTCCATTTTTATCTTTTACAGAGTAAACACCAAAGGGAGAATGACAACCTCCATTGATCCCATTTAGAATTTTTCTTTCAAAATTTACATTTTCTTCACTGTCTTTATGGGAGATTTTCTCCAGAGTTTTTTTAAGTTCTTTATCCGATTCTCTTACTTGAAGGCCTAATGCTCCTTGAGCGGGAGCAGGAATAAATGAACTTACAGGTAATTCTTGTATGTAGAATTCAGAAAGATCTATTTTTAACCTATTAAGCCCTGCCTTTGCTAGGACAATAGCATCGCACTCTTGAGTTCTTAACTTATTAATTCTTGTTGGAACATTTCCTCTCAATTCTTTTATATTAACATCCTCACGAAACAAAAGCAATTGATTTTTTCTTCTTGCTGATGAGGTTCCTACAACAGGTGATTTAATAATATTTAAAATCTTTGATTCGTCTACAGCATTTGGATTAATTAAAAGAATATCTGCCGGATCTTCTCTTTTTGGAATAGCAGCGATACAAAGTCCTTTGGGCTGGTCTGTTTCAAGGTCTTTTAACGAATGAACAGCAAGGTCAATCTGATTTTTTAAAAGCGCATTTTCAATTTCTTTGGTAAAAAAACCTTTCCCTTCAATTTTTTCAAAACCTAAATTTTGAATTTTATCTCCCTTAGTTTTGATTATTTTAATATTAGATTCAATTCCTAGATTAGACAATTTTTCTTTCACATAATTTGCCTGCCACAAGGCAAGATTACTGCCTCTAGATCCTATGGTTATTTTTTTGATTTGCAAAAACTACTTGGTTGTTTCTTTAAGAAGAATTTCTTTGGCCATCTTCATTGGAACACTAATGTATTTTTTTTCAATGTAATCTACCAAACTATTAACTACTTCAATTGCTCCTGGATCCAGCGTTTCTAACTCTTTAGCAAAAACTTCTCTAAATGCTTTTTGTCTTATACCTTTAATACTTTTTGGGACAGAGCTCAAAGCTCTTTCTAGATTTCGCTCTTTCTCAGCTATGTAGTATTTTAGAATTTGTCTATCAATAATATCTAAACATCTTTTTATCTCTTCTCCTCTAGCTTGTAGATTTTCTTCTGCTCTTACTTTTAACTGATCTACATTAATAAGTTTTATTTTATTGTTTTCTGAAATTTTCATATCGCAGTCGTTTGGAACTGCAAGATCAACAATTACGGATTTAGTATTATTCGGGTTAATTTTTTGAAACTTTTCCAGAGAAAGCACAATTTCTTTAGAACTAGTACAACTAATTATAAAATCAAATTTAGAATTATGGTTTGCCAGTTCAGTAAGTGGGTAAATATCTGCATCTATATTTAAATCTTCAACTAATTTATATGCTTTCTCAGTGGATCTATTGTAGATAGTGTAATGATGTTGCTGGTTTTTTATTATGAATTTCAACATAGAGGTAACAGTTTTTCCAGCACCAATAACAAGTATTTTCTTTGATTTTTTGGAGATATATTTTTTCAGTTCTAAAAAAGCCAATGAAACAATAGATACTGGTCTAGTGCCAATATTACTTTCTGTATATACTTTTTTAGCTGTGGAAATAGTTGATTGCACCAATACTCTTATTACATCTCCACATAAATTATTTTCTCTGCATTCTTCAAAAGCTTTTCTTACTTGGGTTATTATTTCTCTTTCCCCGACCACCAAAGAATCAATGGAGGAGGCAACTGAAAAAATATGATTTACTGCAGCTTTGTTATTTATAATTTCTGCTCTATCAACTATGTCTTTTAAATTGGGTAATAATTGATCAGCTAATAGACACTTAATTAATTCTTTAACAAAGGTCTTGGTGATTTTTTTTTCGTGACAAATAATAAACTCAACTCTGTTACATGTGGAGAGATACATGAGTTCATCAATATCTAAATTTGTTTTTAAATTTGTCAGAACATCAATTCTTTGTTTATCGTCTAAGTGAAATAGACCAATTTCTTCAAAATTAAATTTCCGGTGGGTAAACGCTATGATTTGAACAGTACTCAATAAGTTATATAACACTACAAAAATCATTAATTATATATAATTTATTTGTCATCATATTGTCATTGCTTTAAATAGTTTAGCGAATTTTATAATTCATTTTATCTAAATTACTTTTAGATTGAACAATCCTTTAAATATTGTTATTTTTACTGATAATTATTTTTATACATAAAATATGAAATACCTTCCAATTAATAGCCAATTATTTATAAATAATAGAGAAAGGTTTGTAAGAAAAACAAAGAGAAATAGTTTAGCAGTTTTCAATTCAAATGATATATACAATACTGGAGCAGATAGTACACTTCCTTTCATACAGCATAGAGATATATTTCATCTTTCTGGGGTAGATCAAGAAGAGAGTATTTTAGTCATTTTTCCAGATTGTAAAAACAAATTACATAGGGAAATATTATTTCTTAAGGAAACCAGTGAGCATATTGCAGTTTGGGAGGGTGAGAAACTTACTAAAAAAAGAGCAACAGAAGTTTCTGGTATTAAAACAATATACTGGTTAGACAAGTTCGAAACAATTTTTAGACAACTAGTGATAGAAAGTGAATTTATTTACTTAAATAGCAATGAGCATTTAAGAACAGCTAATTCTATGGAGACAAGAGAAGATAGATTTGTAAAAAAGTTTCTTTCTGATTTTCCAATTCACCCAACTCTTAGGGTAGCCCCTATTATGCATCAAATACGCTCAGTAAAAGACAAGATTGAAATTAAAATCATGAGACAGGCATGTGATATTACTGAAAAAGGGTTTAGAAGAATTTTAAGTTTTATTAAACCAGAAGTAATGGAGTACGAAATTGAAGCTGAGTTAATGCATGAATTTCTTTCAAATAGATCCAAGGGTTTTGCTTACACTCCTATAATCGCATCTGGGAAATCAGCATGTGTTTTACATTATATTGAAAATAATAAACCATGTAAAGATGGAGATGTTATTTTAATGGATTTTGGAGCAGAGTATGCAAATTACGCTTCTGATTTAACAAGATGTCTCCCTGTAAATGGGAAATTCACTACAAGACAAAAAGAGGTATATAATTCAGTTTTGCGTGTAAAAAAAGAAGCTACAAAATTACTAAATCCTGGAGTTTTTCTTAATGATTATCACAAGCAAGTTGGAAAACTTATGCAAGAAGAATTATTAAAGCTAAATTTAATTACTAATAAAGATATCCAAAATCAGGACTCTAACTGGCCTGCCTACAAGAAATATTTTATGCATGGAACCTCTCATTATATTGGTTTAGACACTCATGATGTTGGTTCTTGGACAGAACCAATTGAAGAAAATATGGTTTTTACAGTAGAACCTGGAATATATATTCCTGAAGAGGGGATTGGAATAAGATTAGAAGATGATGTTGTTGTTCAAAAAAATAGTGAACCTAAAAATTTGATGGAGAATATTCCAATAGAAGCAGAAGAAATTGAGGATTTAATGAACTAAAATGAGGAAGGAAAAATTAGAAGATAAGTTAAAAGAATCCAAACTTGGTGGTGGTCAAAAAAGGATTGATTCCCAACACAAAAAAGGAAAACTAACAGCTAGGGAAAGACTAGAATTACTGCTAGATAGTAATAGTTTTGAGGAAATTGGGGGGTTAGTAACCCATAGATCTACCAATTTTGGATTAGAAAAAACTAAATTTTTAGGGGATGGAGTAGTAACTGGCTACGGGACTATCCATGGTAGATTAGTTTATGTTTATTCTCAAGATTTTACAGTTTTAGGTGGTTCTCTTGCAGAGGCTCATGCCGAAAAAATATGTAAAATAATGGAGCTAGCTATGAAAAATGGGGTTCCAATTATAGGTCTAAATGATTCTGGTGGAGCAAGAATTCAAGAAGGTGTGGTCTCACTTGGGGGCTATGCAGATATATTTTACAACAATACGAAAGCGTCAGGAGTTGTTCCCCAGTTATCAGCAATTATGGGGCCTTGTGCTGGAGGCGCTGTTTACTCTCCAGCTCTAACAGATTTTATATTTATGACCAAAAACACGTCTTATATGTTTGTCACTGGACCAAATGTTGTAAAGACGGTTACAAATGAAGAGGTTACAGCAGAAGAACTTGGCGGTGCCGAAACACACATGGTGAGATCTGGGGTAACACATTTTGCTTGTGAAAACGAATTAGATACTATTGAAAATTTAAAAACTCTAATTTCTTATATTCCTCAAAATTGTGAAGAAATTCCTAAAAATCTTCCTTATGAGTTTAAAGATGAAAAAAGACCTCAGCTTGATCTTGTAATTCCAGAGAATCCTAACCAACCTTATGATGTAAGAGAAATTATTATTCAGCTTTCTGATGCTGATAGTTTTTTTGAAGTACATAGGGAGTTTGCTGAAAATTTAGTAGTTGGGTTTGCTCGATTAGCAGGAAGATCTATTGGGATTATTGCAAATCAACCAGCTGTACTTGCTGGAGTTTTAGACGTAGATGCATCTGTAAAGGGTGCAAGATTTGTAAGGTTTTGTGATGCTTTTAATATTCCTCTTCTAATATTAGAAGATGTTCCTGGGTTTCTTCCTGGGACTGATCAAGAGTGGAATGGAATTATTACAAATGGAGCAAAACTATTGTACGCTTTTTGTGAAGCAACAGTTCCTCGGATAACTGTAATTACTCGTAAAGCATACGGAGGAGCATACGATGTAATGAATTCCAAACATATTGGTGCAGACATGAATTTTGCGTGGCCAACTGCAGAAATTGCAGTTATGGGAGCTAAAGGAGCTGCTGAAATAATTTTCAAAAAAGAAATAACTAATTCTAAAAACCCAAAAGACAAACTCAAAGAAAAACAAGACGAATATGCTGAAATGTTTGCCAATCCTTATAATGCAGCTTCAAGAGGCTATGTAGATGAAGTCATTTTACCTTCAGACACTAGAGAAAAATTAATTAAAGCATTTAAAATTTCAGAAAATAAAAAGATTACTATTTCCATGAAAAAGCATGGGAATATTCCTTTATAGAAAAATTCAATGATTTGAAAAAAAATAGTAACTACGTTCAGGTTATAATCTTTCTAAGCAGTTTTGCTCTATTGGGCTTTTTAGTAGTTCAATTGTATTGGGCTAAAAGTACTTTTAAAGAGAAAAAAAATAACTTTCATAGATTATTTGAGATTTGTGTAACAGAAATTGGGGATGGACTAAGAGAGAAAATTCTAAACAAATCCAATTATTCCGTTCCTAAAATTGGAGGAAATATTTTAACTATTCAAAATAGATTGGGGAGCAACTCTGAATTTTCCGAGACTCTGAAAAACATAAGTAGTTCTGAAAAGTCAATTTCTGAAAAAAGAAAAGATTTGTTAAGGGTGATTAATAAAGAACTAGCATTAAATATCAATATTAATTTGGACGAGGTATTTGATGAGAATGTGGTAATTTCAATTATAACAGCCTCTTTAAATAAGTACGGAATTAAAAATGATTTTCACTATAGTATTACTGATGAAAATGGTCTTTTATATCTTTCTAACTTTGAGAATATTGACAATTCTATTTTAGAAAAGTCTTCCACTTACTCTGTCGAGTTTTTAAATGACGAGTTATTTACCGAAAAAAGAGTTTTTACTTTATATATTTTAAAGCTAGAAAGATCTATTACTAAATCATTCAGTCATATTTTTGTTATTTCTATAATTCTAATACTAATTATATTAGGGACATTTATATACAGCATAAAAGTTATTCAAAATCAAAAGAAAAACACTCGAATTAGAACAGATTTCATTAACAACATGACCCATGAGCTAAAGACTCCAATAGCTACTATTGGACTTGCATCTGAAGCATTAACAGACAAAAATATAAAGCTAGATAATTCAAGTCAAAATAAATTTCTTAAAACTATTAAGTCTGAAAACGAAAGATTGGGAAAGCTTGTTGAAAATGTTTTAGAAAATTCTGTTTCTGTAAAAGCTAATCCAAAACTTAAATTAGAAGTTTTTAATATTGAAGAGATAATAAAAAGAGCTATTAAATCTATTCAAATTTCTTACAACACTAGAAATGGTAAAATTAAAACTGACTTTTTGGCTCAAAATAAAATTCTTGAAGCGGACAAACTTCATATAACTAATGTTATTAATAATTTATTAGATAATTCTTTAAAATATTCTATTAAATCTCCATTGGTCAACATTTCTACCAGAGACGTAATTGGTGGAATAATTATAAGAATTAATGACAATGGCATAGGAATTGCAAAGGATAACCATAAAAGGATTTTTGAAAAGTTATTTAGAGTACCAACTGGAGACGTACACAATGTGAAAGGTTTTGGACTGGGGTTGAGCTATGTAAAGTCAATTATTGACTTGCACAAAGGAAAAATTATGGTGGAAAGCAAGTTAGGTAACGGATGTACTTTTACAATAAATTTAAAATCCTCTAAAATATTAGATTCATGAAAAAAGAAATAAAGGTATTATTAGTAGAGGATGATCCAAATTTAGGATCAATCACCTCAGATTATTTAAACGCAAAAGGATTCAATTGTAAATTGGAAATAAATGGGGAGTTGGGATACCGTGAGTTTGTCAAAAACCAGTATGATATTGTTATTTTAGATGTTATGATGCCTATAAAAGACGGGTTTAATACCGCTAAAGATATTAGGGGAATTGACAAAAAAGTTCCTATTATATTTCTTACGGCAAAGTCTATGAAAGAAGATACTTTAAAGGGTTTTGAAATTGGTGCAGACGATTATATCACAAAGCCGTTTAATATGGAGGAATTATCTGCCCGGATAAATGCTATTCTAAAAAGAACTTCTTTAGATTCAGAATCTCATTTTGACGATATTAAAATTGGAACACTAACATTTAATCCAAAAATTCAGATCTTATCCAAGGATGATTTTAGTGTGAGCTTAACTACTAAGGAATCTGACCTTTTAATTTTACTTTACAAAAATAAAAATGATATTTTACAAAGAGACCATGCTTTAAAGGCAATTTGGGGAGATGACAATTATTTCAATGGAAGAAGCATGGATGTATATATAGCAAAACTTAGAAAACATTTAAAACACGACGAACAAATTCAAATTATAAATGTACATGGACGTGGTTTTAAATTACTGACCTAAAAATTACAAACTTTTTGTTCGTCCTCCATCTACAGGAAGGTTAATGCCATTTATATAACTGGCTTTATCGGAAGCTAAAAAAACCACAGCATTAGCAACCTCAATTGGCTCTGCAATTCTGTTTAGGGGTACTTGACTTGCCATTTGTTTTTCTATAGCACTTTCTTTAAGATTAAGCTTTTGGGCCTTGTTATTTATTATTTCTTTAAGTCTTCCGGTGTTCGTTGCTCCAGGCAGAATATTGTTGACAGTTATATTGTAAGGTCCCAATTCATTGGCAAGTGTTTTGGCCCAGTTAGCAACTGCTCCACGTATGGTGTTGGAAACTCCTAACCCGTTAAGAGGTTGTTTTACAGATGTGGAAATAATATTAATTATTCTACCAGTTTCTTTATTTTTTATTCCATCTAGGAGTATTCGGAGTATTTTATGGTAGGAAATCAGGTGTAAGTTAAATGCTGAAAGTAAGTCTTCTGTTGTTGATTTTTCAAGTTCGCCACTTGGTGGTCCTCCAGTATTATTTATTACTACATCATATAATAGAGAGTATTTAGTTACAAATTCTTTTAATTTTAATTCCAATTCATCAGGTTTTGAAAAATCAAGTGCTATATAGTTGTGTAACTGATTTCCATTGTTAGAGAGCTCACTAACTCTTTGTTTTAAATTTTGGGTATTTCTGGAAACCAATGTTACGTTAGCTCCAAAGTCGGCAAATAATTTTGCAGATTCCCAACCTATTCCTTTGGAAGAGCCTCCAACAAAAATATTTTTATTTTTATAGTTATATGAGTTATTCATAATTATGACGCAATAAAGTTACTGTAATATAGTATAATTTATTTGTTTAATCTTCGTAAAGATTGATAGTTAAATTTTTAAGCAAGATTCTAAAAATTTGTTAATTTTTGGATTAATTTACTTTTTTTTTAAAAATTAAAAATGTAAGTTTGAACATTAAATTGTTAATAACAGTTAAATTATTGTTAACAACATTAAAGATTTTAATAACCAATAAATATAATATGAAAAAAATATACACCTTAATCTTATCAATTTTTATGACGGTAATGTCATGGGGACAGTGTACAAGTATCACAACCCCTTCAACTGAAAATTTCGATTCTGAAACTCCAGTTACCTCCTCAGTTTACTGTTCCACGACTTTCACTTTTGCAGGATGTTGGACAAACGATGCAACAAACGAATCAGATTGGATTGTAAGAACTGGAACCACAGGTTCTTTTGGCACAGGCCCTTCTTCAGATTATTCTGGGTCAGGAAATTATGTTTTTACAGAGGCTTCCAGTTGTTATAACAAAACAAATTATTTAGTGAGTGGTGATTTTGATATTTCATCTTTAACTACTCCAATGGTGTCGTTTCAATACCACATGTATGGTTCTCAGATGGGAAGTCTTACTGTACAAGCTTCAGAAGATGGTGGATCAACTTGGACAGATTATTGGACACTTTCTGGAGATCAAGGAAATAGCTGGATACAAGCCAATGTTCCGTTATGTGGAATTGCTAGTTCTTCTATTAAAGTTAGAATGAAAGGTGTGACAGGAAGTGGTTATGGATCAGACATGGCTCTTGATGAAATTTCTGTTATAGAATCTACTGTTGCTTGTGCATCACCTGGAACTCCACAATTTTCTAGTGTTTTAGGGTCATCTATGGACGTGAGTTGGACTGCTGGTTGCACAGAAACAGCATGGAACTTAGTATATGGACCTAGTGGTTTTACCCAGGGTAATGGAACAACTGTTGCATTAACTACGAACTCCTACTCTTTAACTGGTTTAAGCCCAAATACTTCTTATGACGTGTATGTAGAAGCAGATTGTGGTTCTTCAGTGGTTAGTGCTTCATCATTTGCCTCTGCAACCACGCCTTGTAATGCTGTGACACCATATTATTCACAAGACTTCAATAATTGGACTTTTAGTAGTATAGATGCATGTTGGTCAGAAGCTCAAGGAAGACTGGGTGCGAATACAACACTACTCGACATTGCTTCATTATGGACTGTAGATGGATTTGGTAATGTTGGATCTACTGGATCTGCAAGAATGAATATTTACTCCACAACAAGAGATGAGTGGTTAATTTCTCCTTCAATTGACTTGGGAACTGGTAGTAATTATGAAGTTGTTTATGATGTTGCGTTTACGGAATATGCCAGCACATCAACAGCTAATGTAGGTGTTGACGATACTTTAGCAGTTGTTATCTCAACTGATGATGGTGCTACATGGTCTTTAAGTAATGCATTAGCAATTTATGATGTCAATAACAACCCTCTACCTACAGGACAAACTGACACTTTAGATCTTTCATCATATACTGGTAATGTTAAAATTGGTTTTTACGCTGCTTCATCAGTTAGTAATGAAGATATTGATGTTTTTATTGATAATTTTGCATTAAGAGCTCCAGTAACTTGTAATGCAGTTCCAAACAGTTCAGTAACAATTTCCAACATATCAACTTCATCTGCAGACCTCTCATGGACAGCTGGTGGAACTGAAACGTCTTGGCAAGTTCAGTACGGCACTGCAGGGTTTGTACCTGGAACTGGTACTTTTGCTACTACTAGTAGCGCTAGTTACAGTTTAACTACTTTATCACCAAGCACATCATACGACTGTTATGTAAGAGGAATTTGTGCTGCAGGTGATACGAGTGTTTGGACAGCTTTTCCAGCATTTTCTACATATGGAAATTGTTCTTCTAGCGGGTCTTATACATATGATAATAATGAAGATGCAAGTAATGCTACTAGTTTTATAGCTGATAACCCTGGAGATTGGATTACTCTTACCTTCACAGCTGGAGTAACAGAGACTAATTATGACTACTGGTTTGTAATGGATTCTTTAGACGGTCAAGGAAATATAATTGCAACAGGCGATGGAGATATTATGGCTTCGGCGACTAGTGGTGTTTTTGAATCATCAACTGGTCTAATATCCTTTTACATAGATTCTGATGGTTCTGTTACTGGATCTACATTTGATTATTCTACATCATGTTCTGCTCCTCCTGCATGTTCCGCACCTTCTGCTTTTACAGCAACTAATGTTTCTTCATCTGGTGCAGATCTTGGATGGACAGCAGGTGCAACTGCAAGTTCATTTAATTTAGAGTATGGATCAACAGGTTTTGCAATGGGATCAGGAACATCTGTTTCTGCAGCAACTAATCCATATGCTATCTCCGGTTTAACACAAGGAACATCTTATGATGTTTACGTACAATCAGTATGTTCCACAGGTGATTCTAGCACATGGGCTGGGCCATTTAGTTTCTCTACTTCTTGTGGAGTTAATACAGCTCCATGGAACGAAAGTTTTTCAAGTGCTATGCCAAATTGTTGGTCTGAATCGGGGAACATGACTGCTCTATATAATAGCGGTACAGTTCAAACTGGTGATAATTGGAATTTTACTGATTACAATGCTTATGCTGGTTACTATATGCATATTGGTGGGAATTATCAGGATTTAACTCCGTTTCCATTTGGATACTGTGCGTTTGTTAATGGAAATGAAGGAACTGGAACATACGGTCCAGCAACATTGACTTCACCTGAAGTAAGTGTAGTGCCGTTAACTAATCCTGAAGTGTCATTTTTACTAAATTCAAACAGAGAAACTGATACAGTCAATGCATTATTAACAGTTGAAGCGTCAAATGATAACGGAACAACATGGTCTTCAGTTGCTTCTTTACAAGGAAATACAAACGGTTGGCAAAGACAGCATGTATCTTTATCTGCTTATACTGGTGATACAGTACAAGTAAGATTTGTTTACTCAGAACCAGATACTGCACAATTAGACCACATAGCTATTGATGAAATAAGTATTGGCGAAGCTGTTACATGCTTTGAGATTTCTAATTTAAGTTTGAGCAATGTTACTGGAAATAGTGTAGATCTTAACTGGGTAGCTGGCGGATCTGAGGCTTCATGGGACATATTAGCTTCAAGTAGTTCTGGAAATGTAAGTGCACAATCTACAGATACTTCTACCACTTTAACAGGTCTTAGTGGCGCTACAAATTACGACATTTATGTAAGGGCAATTTGTGGAGTTGGTGATACTAGTGCTTGGTTTGGTCCAATATCTTTATTTACTTATCCTGATGGTCCTAACGGTGTAACTTGTGGAGTTGGTGATACCAACGCAACTGTTTTCACAGACGATTGTGAAGATTGGACAGGATGGACTGGTCAATTTGGAACTGGAAATGGAATTTGGAGACTTGGAACTGGTGGCACACCATCTGGAGGCACAGGACCACTTGGAGCTCACGAAGGATCATCTTATTTCTATTTTGAATCATCAACAGGATCTAGTCAATTTGACACTGCTACAATTTACTCTCCGTTAATTGATTTATCTGATGCTGTTGGTGGTAGTGCGGAATTAAGTTTCTGGTTACATGCTTACGGAAATAATATGGGTAACCTACATGTAGGTGCATCTAGTACTCTAACTGGAACTTATACTAATTTAGCCATCTTCAGTGGTCAAATTCAAGGTAGTTCAGGTTTAGCATATGCAAATCTTGGTGTTGATTTAAGCAACTATGCGGGTGACACTGTATTCTTAAGTTTTACTTATACTAGAAATCCATTGGGTGGATTTACTCAAGATTTAGCAATTGATTTAATAGAAGTTAATTCTTGTATAGTACCACCATCAAATGACTTGGCATTAGTTGCAGCTGCTGTAGCGTCAGGTTGTGATTTAACAGCTACTGAGCCTATTGAGCTTTGGGTTGTCAACCAAGGATTAGTTGCTGAATCATCATTTAATCTTTCTTATGCTGTTAATGGAGGAACACCAGTAGTTGAAAGTATTACTTCAACTTTAAATGTAGGTGACACGTTAATGCACGTATTTGCTGCTACTGCAGATATGAGTGCAGATGGTGTTTATAATTTAGATTTTGCATGTGTTCTTGCTACAGATTTTGATACAACTAATAATTCAATGATGTTAATGGCTGAGAACTATTTAACTCCTGCAACTCTTACAACTATGGGTGACACTATTTGTAACGGTGACACTGCAATGGTTTCTACTACAGCAAATGGTTATGCTTTTTGGTATGATGCTGCAACTGGTGGTAATTTAGTAGGTGAAGATGATATAATATATGTTACTCCATCAGCTACTACTTCTTACTATGCTGAGGATGCGGTAGTTATAGGTCATTCTGAAGATTTCGATTCTTTCACTGTAGGAAGTTATATAGCTGCATCTGACCCAAGTAATTGGGCTACATGGTCAGGAGGAACTGCTGATGATATGCCTATATCAGATGTTCAAGGTAATGGTGGTAACTCACTACGTGTATTTAATGTGGATGCAACAGATGTATTATTGGAGTTTGGACAAGCCATTAACACAGGTAGATTCCGTTATTCTATGGATATGTACCTTGTAGCTGATGGTTATATAAACTTCCAAGAACAAGTAGCTATTGGTGCAGCTTGGAATATGAGTGTAACTTTTATTGGTGGTGTACTCGATATAACAATAGATGGAGCTTCTGTTTTAACAGGTTCTTACACATCTACAGACCCAGCAGGAAATACCCTTTGGAATACATTTGTATTTGAATGTAATTATTCTACAGGATTATGGGAAGTATTTGCTGATGGTGTTTCTCAAGGAACATTTGTAAATGCTGATCCAGTTGCATCTGTAAATATTTATCCTGGTGCAGGTGTTGAGTATTACCTAGACAACGTTGAGTGGACTGCTGTAACAGATGACGCTTGTAGATCAGTGAGAACTGAAGCAGTTGTTACTGTAAATGATTGTAGCAATATTAATGAATTATCATTTAAGGATTTAAGTATTTATCCAAATCCAAATAATGGTCAGTTCACCATTACTAACAGTCAAGAAATTACAGACCTAATTATTACAGACCTTCAAGGAAAAGTAATTTTAAGTCATAACAATATTAACTTAAATAAAGTAAATGTTGAGTTAAGTGATCTTGAAAGAGGTATGTATATGATTAACATTAAAACTATTGATGGTATGATTACTAAAACTGTTACTATTCAATAACAGTAAAATTCATCATATAATACAAAAAGGGAGCTTTTATTGCTCCCTTTTTTTTTAACTATCGTAAAATCAATAGCAGTATAATTTATAATTAATTTATATATATATATATAAATTTGTAAATTGAAGTAAAATAGATTAATAATGAAAAAATCATATCTTATAATACTCATACTATTCTTATCTTTTATTGGCTATGGTCAATGCCATTACACTATTGATATGCAAGATAGTTATGGAGACGGTTGGAATGGAGCCTCAGTAGATGTATCTGTAAATGGAATTTCAACTAGTTCATTTTCTTTTTCCACTGGATTTTCTAGTTCTGACTCTATTGAAACCTTAAATGGTGATGTGTTGTCATTCTCTTTTAATTCTGGAAACTGGGATACTGAAATCGATTTTCAAATTTATGATCCATTAGGTGTTCAAATTTACTCTAGTCAACCATATAATAATAATTCTGGAAATGATAGTTTTCTTATTTCAGATACATCTAGTGCCAATTGTTTTCCGCAATTTGTAAATGTAACTTTTCAATTAGACATGAATAATAATTCATCTGCATTTACTATACCAGAAATTAATGGCACATGGAATAGTTATTGTGGAGATTGTGACCCAATGACCGATTTAAATGGTGATAATATTTGGGAAAAAACAGTTTCTCTTTACACAGGTTACTATGAATTTATATTTTCTGCAGATTCATTAGCTATTGAAGAAATAATTGATCCAAATGGTTCGTGTTCAAATGGGAGTTTATTTTCTACAAAGAGATTTTTATTTGTTGGCAGTCAAAATATTACATTACCAGCAGTATGTTGGGAATCTTGTAGCGTTTGTAATGGATTCCCTCAACCTCCTTCCGGAATTTCATGTAACACAGGTTCAGCTGGGTTAGTATTTTCAGATGATTGTGAGACTCAGGGAGGATGGACAGGTGATTTTGGAACTGGAAATGGAGTCTGGCAGGTAAATGATGGTTATACTGGCACAAATGGAACAGGCCCCTATGGTGCACACAGTGGAACAAATTATTTCTACTTTGAATCAAGCACTTGGGGAGGGGCAGGTCTTAATACTGCATCAATTATTAGTCCTGCTATAGATTTATCGTCAAGTAATGACGATGCTGAACTTACTTTTTGGACTCATGGAAGAGGTGCTTCAATGGGCTTGCTTGATGTTGATGTTTCTAACCAACCTACAGGCCCTTTTACAAATTTATATACTCAATTTGGTGAAACACATACGGGCCTTAATGATCCATATACACAGATTGGCATAAATCTTTCTTCATACATTGGCCAAATTATTTATGTTAGATTCAAGTTCTCTAGAGATCAAAGTTTTAATCAAGCTCAGTACAGCGATCTTGCTATTGATCTTATTGAAGTTTCATCATGTCAGTCTTGTCCAACACCTTCACTTCTTAGTTCTTCTAATATTACTCCTACAAGTGGTCAACTAACTTGGACTCCCTCTGGTTCAGAAACTCAATGGATGATATATTTCAATGGCGATAGTTTGCTTACAGATTCTATACCTACAACAATAAGCGGGTTGTCACCAAATAATAATTACAATTGCTACATAACTGCTGTATGCTCTGCTACAGAAAATAGTGTTTCTTCATCTGTAACAAGTTTTACAACAGCATGTTCTTATAATGTGGCACCAACATTAGAAAATTTTGACATTGGTTTTCCTGCTTGTTGGTCTCAGGATAGTAATGACGATTTTGATTGGACTTTAAATTCAGGTCCACCACCCTCTTTGGCAAACGGGTTTTCGACTGGTCCATCAGATGATATTACTGGTGGAGGAAATTATATATATACTGAAGCCTCTAATCCTAGAGACCCTGGGGATATTGCAATTATATACTCCGAGTTAATTGATATTAGTAATATTTCTAATCCCGAGCTCAATTTTTATTCACATATGTATGGTGCAGACATGGGGACTATGGATATAGAATTAATGGAAGGAGTTAATTCTACAAATATTTTTTCTCTTTCTGGAGATCAAGGAGATCAGTGGGTGCAACATAGTATTCCTTTTACTGCTACTTCAAATATTATACAGTTTAAAATTATTGGAACCAGAGGAAGCGGTTGGTCAAGCGATATGGCAATAGATAATTTTAGAGTACAGCAGACAGTTACAAGTGATTTGGAACTATTATCAGATCTTAGTTCTTCTTCTTGTTCGTTTTCATCACAAGAACAAGTTTCAATTAAAATCGTTAATAATGCCCCAGGTGTTCAAAGTAATTTTGATGTCTCTTACTCTGTAAATAATGCTAGTCCAATAATTGAAACATTTACTTCAAATATAAATTTTGAAGATACAATTGTATATAATTTTACTACACCTGTAGACTTAAGTATGGATAGTCTTTACTACTTTCAATACGAATGTATTTTAAGCACTGACCAAGTGCCATCAAATAATATCTTCAGTAATTCAATTGAAAACTTTATAAGTCCTCAACCTCCAACAACATTTAACGACACAATTTGTTATGGGGATACTTCGTTTCTTCAAGCAAGTTCTAATGATGGGTTAATTAATTGGTATACTGACTCCTTAGGTATGAACTCTATTTCTAATACATCAGTAAATCCTTCCTTAACAACAACTTATTTTGCTCAAGCACAGTCTTCAGAATATTACATGGATAATTTTGAAAATTATCCTACTGGCTCTCTAATTGCCCAGCTATCTAATTATTGGACAACTTTGAGTGGAGCTGGTGGCGGACAAGATGATGCGTTTATTTCAGGAGCGCAAATGTCCTCTGGCGTGAATTCAATTTATTTAAATGATATTAATGATGATAATTTATTTCTATTGTTAAATCAAGATGTAAATGAAGGGGTTGTAGAGATTTTATTTGATGTTAGAGTTGAAAGTAGTAGTAGTATTAATATTTTGAATTCTACTATTCCTTCTTCTAATGAAATTTTTAATCTAAAATTAAATTCTGGAGTTTTAGAATTTGATATTGGCCAAACTGTTTTGTCTAGTTCTTGCCCCAATAACAATAATTGGTTTGAACTCAAATTAGTGGGTGATTTAAATTCATCTATTTGGAATATTTACATAGATAACTCTTTCGTTTTTGGTTCTTATATTGCAGGAGCTAATCAAGTAGGATCTGTTAATTTCACTGCCAATAATGGAGATGCATATTATATTGATGATGTAGAATGGTATATTATTTCTGATGATGATTGTAAAAGTGATTTTTCTCCTTTAACTGTATTTGTAGAAAACTGCAGCTACTTAAACGAACTTAATCTGGATGAAAATATAAATATTTATCCCAACCCTTCAAGTGATATTTTTAACTTTTATTCAGAATCCAATATTGTAAGTATAAAGGTTTTTAATTACCAAGGAAAAGTTATTTATTTAAAAACTATTGGAAATAATTACGGAGAAATTAATTTATCTTTCTTTAAAAAGGGAATTTATTTTATTGAATTCTACAACTCAAAAGGCTCTAAATTCAAAAAAATTATATTAAATTAAATCTGGAACGATGAAAAAACTATTATTAATTTTCACTGTATTTATAATTGGAACAAGAGGGTTTAGCCAAGACACAATTACAACAATACCAACATTTACTAGCAATAATGGCTTTGATGCAATCTCCTTTGAAGTTGTTGCCAGCTCTGCTATTAAAATCACAAGTATTTCAAACTGGTGGAGTACCGGTACTAATTCAACTGATATATGGATTAAGCAAGGCCCTATAAATGGTAGCTCAACTCTTTCTGTTAGTCCAGCTAACGGATGGACTCTACACCAAACTGGTGTTACAGTTAATGGTGCTAATACTAATGGCCCTTCTTCATGGGTTTCTGGAATGAATCCAATTAATATTGCAGCTGGTAACACGGTTGGAATCGTACTAACAGGAACTATGAGATACTTTACAGCAAATAATGCTCCAGTAACTACTTTCGCTGGTGCTTTTGCACAATTAAATGCAGGTGGAGTTTCAAATGGATTTGGAGGAGCCGTTCCTTCCTTATCAAATAATCCAAGAGGATTTTTAGGAAGTATTGTTGTAGAACTAGATTTAATTGGTAATTGCGTAAATTCATTTACCAATGTAACAACTGATAGCATTTTATCCACAACTGCGCAAATTAATTGGACGCCTGGAAGTGGAAATTCATCTTTTTGGCTAGAATATGGATTAGCTGGATTTACGCCTGGAAACGGAACTCTAATTTCTGGGGCATACCCTGGTGTACAGCCACCTGTCAATTTAACTGGATTATCAGTTAATACTAATTATGATTATTATTTAGGAGAGATTTGTAATTCAGGAGCCGACTCGGTTTATGCCTCAAGCCCTTATCAATTCAGTACAACTAGCCTCTGTGCCCCTGTAACAAATTTAGCTATTTCTAATGTTCTTGGGACGTCAGCTGACGTTTCTTGGAGTCATGCAGGTGGTGCAAATAGCTTTACAATATATTATGGAGCTGGACTTAGTCAAGTAGCAACTAGTTCTCCTTTCACACTAACAGGTCTAAATCCATCAACATATTTCGATGTATATGTTCAAGCTGATTGTGGAACTACAAATGGTTTAAGTGATTCGATTGGCCCAGTTTCATTTACTACCCCATGTGCTACTGTTACCGCGCCTTACAGTCAGTATTTTAGTAATGGAAATCTACCACTTTGCTGGAATCAAAGTGCTATTACTGGCGATGGATGGAGATTTACAGGAAATCCTGGATATGCTGCTGCTAATAATGGAAGATCTACAGGAACTTATGCTTGGATTGATTTTTCAGGTAGTGATGTAGGAACTGTTATGGAAGTTGTGCCTATTGATATTTCCACATTAACTTCTCCTCAGTTAGAATTTGATTATTTTTGTTATAATACCACTAATCCATCACCAGCTAATATTTTAAATGTAGAAGCCTATGACGGTACAAACTGGGTTTTAATTAATTCTCTTCAAATTAACTCCATTCCAGATTGGAACTCCTATGCTTTTTCACTAACTGGATATGATGTCGCTGGAATTGTGACTGTTAGATTCAGAGGAGAATCTGGTGGTGCAACAAATGATTTTTATAATGATATATTAGTAGATAATGTACATGTCAGACAAGCTCCAACTTGTCCAAGCCCATCAGTCTCTACTTTTGGGATTTCTAACCTAACTTCTAATAGTGCTGATTTGACCTGGTTCGCTGGAGGAAATGAAACATTTTGGGCTATTGAATGGGGACAATCTGGATTTGTTTTAGGTAATGGAAATTATGACACTACAGCTATGTTTTTTGGATATCCAATTTCTGGCCTGAGTCCAATAACAAATTATGACTTTTATGTTCAAGGAATTTGTGGAGTAGGTGATTCTAGCTATTGGGCTGGCCCATTTACTTTTACAACTCCTTGTGCTGCATTAACACCACCACAATTAGAGGATTTTTCTAGTGGATTTCCCCCTAATACATGTTGGGACCAAGCTGGAGATGGAGATCCTTCCAGCGGCCCTACTAATTTAGGAACTAGTTCTTGGTTTGCAGACGGTTTTGGAAATGCTGGAACAATTGGTGCAGTTAGAATAAGCCTATTTACTCTTGGAAAACAGGAATGGATATTAACTCCGCAATATGATTTTAATAGTGGTGGTCCATTTCAAATAGAGTTTGATTTTGGAATTTTTGGAAGGAATCTAACATCCCCTGGAACTTTGGGGTCAGATGATAGAGTTGAAGTTTTAATCTCTAGAGATGGTGGTGGTTCATGGTCAGGATTAGCAAATTACAATAACAATTACGTAACTGGACCAAATGGAAATCATGAAATTATTCCACTTCCAAGT
>Ga0315315_10000010_pt1 | contig 150836 bp, 143 predicted proteins | sample M140m3416metaG_FD_203699 | JGI IMG/M metagenome (GOLD analysis project Ga0315315, IMG submission 203699) | Ammonia-oxidizing marine archaeal communities from Monterey Bay, California, United States - M1 40m 3416 | ecosystem: Environmental > Aquatic > Marine > Intertidal zone | place: USA...
ACATCGGTATTTGATTTTCTTTCCTTTGTATAATTCATCGTCACCAGGAGCAATGTAAAACGGATACTCGCGCACACTTTGTGTATTGATATAGTAAATATCGAACACCGCAAAGAGATTTATATATTTGTTATTTTTGTCATGCAATATATGTTCTCCGTCCAACAAACTGTTAAAACAATCCTTGTTATCCGTTTTCGACCCGGTGAAAATGACGCTCATATTCGTGTTTATCATATAAATCTTACCTTCTTCGTTAATATATAATAAACAGCGATTACCATCTGCTTTGTCGGTGACGGTATAATTGTGGCGTATATTCGGCGAGCTAATATTTTCATAATCTTCTACCATATTTTTCATTTGCAATGTATATGATGAAGGTCCGATGAAATCCTTAGGATGAATACGTCTCAGTTCCTTTTCTTTTCCGTGAAGAAGAGCATAATATGAATGCAAGACAGTATCTTGTTCAACATATGAAATAGGATAATTCGTCTGCTGAAGACCCGACAATACAACGCGCATGGTTTTTCTAATTAAATGTACCAATTTATCCGCCTGGTGATAATCAGTGCCAACACCGACCTTTTGGTTGTCGATTTCCATTTCTATTTCATACTGCTCCAAATTATCGAATATATTTGAATCCTGAATATTGTATGTACTCATCATTGTCCTTCCACGGTTTGTGGTTTTTGACGATTTTACAATGCTCAAATCCGCAAACAGCGGCAACGACTTATGGACAAAGCGCACGCGATTGAGGAGACGGAATGTCTTTTTATAATCGCCCCACTTATCAATTATTCCACGAATGATACCCGATTTCGCACTGTACGACTGTTCTAATTGATAGGATATGCGCGTATTAAATTCTTCGAAATCCGCGGGTTTGATATAGGCATTATTGTGCTGCGGTGTAGTTTTCTGCGTGAATTTCATCTTATCATAACTTGTAGATGGCATCGACAAAATCTTGTCCAAACTGTTGGTTTTACAATATTCTTGTATCAAATCCAAGCCTACTATTTCCGCACGTATGTTGGAGCGCTTAGTGATACCATTATTGTCAATGAACCAATGGAATATACGTAAGCTATGAAAACCATTCGGATTCTCTGGTTCAAAACCGAAGTTATACAGAGACTGTGCAACATTATCATAATCTATTTTCGACAAAGCCTTGTATTTTTTGTTTCCACCAAAACGCAACTCTATTTCACTGGTTTTTCCATCAGTTCGAGCAATAGGATTACTTTCTAAATAATTCGTCAGAATCAGATTCAGCATTTCCTTTGGTGTTTTATCTGCCATTATAAATAATATATAGTAAAATCATATATTATTTTATCTGTTATATAATTGTTTCAATTTTTTATAATAAACATTTGTTTGCTATCGCAATGTAATGTGATAGCTTGTCGTTTTTCTCCGGGGTTAAAAGCAATGTTTGACTGAGCGCACGCAATTCATCCACTTTATAATTGGAAATCGCCTTCAGTGCGCTATCGTGCTTTTCTGCGCGGAACAAGTTTTCAATATTACAATTTGTCGCATCATTTACCAACGAGTATTCTTTGCCTTTCTTATAAATATATATGGCCGGGAGCGCGTCGTCATAATCGTCCGGAACTATATCATAATAGACCACGTCATTGAAAACGCATATTTTACGCTTATAATAAATCGCCAATGCATGTATTGACTCCATATTTATTTCAACGTTTGTCATCAGTTCAGAAACGATTTCCTTGCATTTATTTTTGGTGATTTTCATATTGACATTCTTCATCGCATTTGAACGCTCCATGAAAAAATTCGCGATTTTTTGCTTCTCATCCATAATAGTATTCGTGTATTTGGTTATTTCCTCATATTTTGCTTTGCCGTATATATTCATAAAAATAATCCAAAACAAAGGGTCTTTCATTTTCATTGATTCATGTGTTTCTAAATGAAGTTCAGCCGTAACCGGTTCTGTATATTCCACATGTTTCGTCGTGGTCGTTGGCAAATGAAAAAACATATATTTTTCCAGGTTTGATAATGTTGCTGCGTCAATCGACTTTTTTACAAAAATATCGTGATAGTTCATACTAATGTATTCATGTGGTTATGTTTATATTATTTTATATTATTATTTATCGTTTTTTAGTGTTTTTCGTTCGCTTAATACGCGTCAAATCGCAATCCAACTTTAACACCTCGCTCAAGCACACAATCATGTTTTTCGGGTTGTGGAACTCGAACTCGTACAAGTGGAACTTATTTGCATGTGGCGACTTAAAATTCGACCATATTCGTGGGAAGTGACGGTAGAAGAACAACACGTGTTCTAGTTCTCCTTTGTTCATAATATTTAATAGTCCCAAGATATATTGCTTTATTACGACCAAAGGTATCACACTTTTCTCCCGCATATTTTTCACGAAACTGTTAAATAGAGGCAATTTACCGCGCAAATATATATGCACGAACAATATGCTCCAAATGTAACAGAAATGGTTCTGCGAATCCGTATGTTGAACATTTATCTCACCTTGAAGCTCAATATCGTCCATCAAATGTATTTCCGGTGATATTATCTCATCGAAACCGCCCGTTGGTTGCAGTATATAGCCTATCTTCACCTGCTTGCATTTGAAAAGGTATTTTTTTTGCGTTTTATTTTTCAGCGCTTTAATAAACGCACTATTATTAAAGATTCGGTTTGCTAAGTCAAGAAAGCACTGTTGTGTTCCAGAGATGAGTGCTTCGCCATCATTTCCATATGCTCCTGACATAGAATCGAACACATGGACCGTGCCTTTTCGTAGGTCACACACAAACGCGCCATAATGTCCGCCTGCACCTAAATTGAGACCAAATATAGTGTAAATAATTGTTTGCTTATTGACAAAATGGGAATTAATTTTGGAACACGCGTCTTTTACATATTTTTTAATAGTTTTCGCATTGACATCGCTGTCATTTATATACCATACACCTTCGTTTTCCGAAATATCGACCGTGTCTGAACGTAAGTACAGTGAATTTTCGTCTTCACATTTGAGCTTACGCAAAACACGTTCGAGTTTCGTATTTTTGCCCTCCATCATGAACTGCCGGAATGTCTCGTTTGCATTTTCTACCAGTACTAAATCCAATGCGCCATTTTCAATCAATTGTGATTGTGCTTCGTCTAACTCTCCGTAATTAAGCGGATCTACAAATTCTAGTGGTACTGAAAAATTGTTATTCATCATGGTTGTTTGTATATTCTATTAAAACGAAAAAAAACAATTCAATTTTTCTGATAAATGTAACTTTTTATTTTTGATGTTAAAGTCGTGGATTTATACAAAGAATAAGCTTCGGGAATTCTGGGGAAAAATGTGTCGCAGCAATATTCTTCGTCCAGTACGTTTTTGTATATATAACGACAATCTTTGTGTTTCATAGCTTCTTCGTACAAACGGCTACCACCAATGATAAAAATATTTTCAATGTCATTCCTCAATTTTAAATTTTCCAGACACCTTTCAAAGATTTCAAAATAATAAACGTTATTTATGTCTTTTTTACTACTCGATATAACATAATTCGCGCGATTTTTTAACGGTTTTTCGTTCATGCTTTCAAATGTACGCCTTCCCATAATCACCGCATTTTTCTTTGTTATATCCTCGACAAAGGTCGTAGTTTCTCGAAAGTACTTCATATCAACGGGTTCTGACCACGGAATAGTTCCTTTAACACCGATGCCGTCGTTACAGCATGTCATCACTATTATATCAAACTGCATTCAATATGATATAATATTATACATTTTTATAATACGTTATGTAATGTAGATATAAATAATAAATTATGAAATTAACTAAACTAAGCGCTTCTAGAGTTAATATTTCATATTTCATGTATAACCATATTAACATTACTGTACCGAACATTACTTGTATATAAAATATGTATTTCAGTATATTATTCATTTTCATGTGATGAAACATAAATACCAATATGGACATAAACGATATTACTGCATATATCGTGTGTCGTATTTCGTTCTCTATTGTACATAATACCCCTGCAATGCCAATAATCAGTAATACAATTATTATGATACTGATAATGTCTTTGCGAAGTGATTCATAGAGTATCGTGAAAAGAAACATAAAGCTCATTGATAACAATATGGTTGAATTATTTTTTTTGTTACATACAACCGCAGATATACTTTCATGTTTCATAGATTCCATTGTCACTATAGCTATGGATATACTATATGATATAATCATACAAAGCAATAAAATATTTTCAAGCATATATTACATACATATATATTTACTCAAAAAAAGCGGTCTTGAATTCTTCTTTCTGACTCTCAATGCACTCCAGTGTTTGCTCCTGCATATTCACATACTCTAAATACGACTCAATATCTTTAATAACTTCGGGCTCCAAAAAAGTCATATTGACAAAGATTCCACTCTTGTTCTCGTTAATTTTGACACTGTGCTTCGCCAATATTTTCAACACTTCGATTTGATTTATTCTTGACATTTTCTCGATACTCGTCTTCATTACATTCAAGTCACTCATATAGTGTATGTATCCGATATATTTCTAAATACTTTCGTTTGCTGCTTTATTTTTCTTTCACAATCTTCACTTTCTTGTTATCCATTGCCTGTTTATCCACAAGCCGACCAATAACGCTGATAAATGGGTCATTCAGTTCATAGCGCACACCAATCACATTTATCAATATATCCATATCCTCTTTTATCGTATTGAAGTATTTATTCATATTATGATGGTCTTTGGCTAAAAACACATGTATGGGGATGACATCATTATCAATCACATGCGCGTGGATTCCGGCCTTAGTTATTGTTTTACTTTTACATTCTATCAATTGACCTTCTACAGGATTACTTATCATACATTCAAAAACCACTATGAAATCTATTTGCTCATTTTGTACAATGCCGCAAGAATAACTCACAATATTTATTGTGTTCGGTCTCACAAATCCTTCGGCGATACATTTATTATATGTCATCGTATTCAGACGTTTTTCTAATATCTCCTTCACGTTGCTACCGATTTCATTTATAGACAAGGAGACACGTTTTTCCAGTATTGATTTTATGAATACACCATAAACCACATCACTCATATTTATATAATATATATATATTTATGTTTATATTAATCAATTTTTTTATATTTTGACATTTTATTCAGTATAACTTGCTCGTCTGTCAAAAACCAAACCTTCCCTTCATGTTTCTTTTCTTGATAAAAACGCAATATCATTTCGACGAAAACCACGATTTTACTGCGTACATTCTTTTTGTTTGAGCTGAATATGTCGATTGAATTTTCCAGTGTGAATTTATCTTCTCCAATAATGTCATTCAATTTGGATATTAGCAATTTCAATTCAATATTACCTATACGCGAACCAACTTTATGTACAGCATCACGTAAATCTCGTAGTTTCAACACATGTTGGTCGATACCCTTGTTTAATTCAAAGAAACCGATAATATTGTTCAATTTCGACTTATTTATGATATTCTTTGCCATATTTGTGGCAGATGTAAGTAGCTCTTTCGTTTCAACGAATGTTGTTTTCTCATATTTACCATGTTCATCCAAGACAAACACCGTTGTACTCTTTCCGTCATCGCTCAATACAATCCCTTGTATATCATGATTTCTATCACTTATCACTATTTTATCGTCGAAATAATCTTTAATACGTGATTCTAATGACGTCAGTTTCTTTTTACCATAGATATAATTCATTATTTCCAATTTGGACGATGTCTTAAGACTATCTAAAGCATGATAAACCGTGAATTTCCGCTGTTTATCTTCAGTTATGCCATATTCTGTTAATATACCGCGAATAGTATTCAATTGTCCATACCAAGAAATCTTTTTCGAATCCTTAGCAAATGCATCATGATAATTCAAAGATATATCCGTCATAATATCATTTGCTTCATCGGATACATCTTTGAATTCCATCGGTAAATCAACCTCGATATGCGATAACTTTGTATCCACCGGTGTTTCCATTTCGTATATTGATGTGCTTGTACTTGTTATCTCAACCGGCTGGAAAAAATAAAACACACCTTTATTCACAAGATGCCCTAATCGACCGTACTTATCCAACAAGAATTCGTTGCCATTTGCTACCATATTACTCAACGTGTAATTAATCTGTTCTATTGGGTAGCTCTTTATAGCATTTAATGTATTGATTATTTCATCTCGTGTTAAAAAGAATTTTCCACGTGACCCACCAGGTATATCTAGAAACAATTCGCGTATTTTCTTTGATAAAACTGCATTGTTTGTCACTATGAAACTATCGTTGTATGTTGCGTCATGTACAACCTTCTCAGATTCATCTTCGTTTTTACATGTATATGAACAATTTTCCATATAATCACAAATGTCGGTGAATGGCTTATCTCCTAATGCAATTGCCTTTTTCCTTCCATTTGGAAGACGGTATTCAATACTCTCATTGCCAGGGACGGTCATCATCAACTCGCTTGTGAAGTTATTTTGACCAATATTTAATAAACAATCAACGGAATTTTCTTTGAGTAATCTGGTGATTTTTCCAATTTTCACCGACTTTTTCTCAGCAACGCGATAAATATATGCATCGGCGGCTTCGACCTCATTTTCTAAGTTAGTGGCGTGTAGAAATATTTCCACATTGCGTTTTTCGAACGGCAACCCACAATGGCTCAAGTTACGAACACCTCGACCAATAATCTGTTCAATGCGATTCATGTTGTACCATGGGTCCAATATGTGTATTTGTCTGATGTTTTTGAAATCAATTCCTTCAGCAGCGGCTTTCGAAATCAACACCACCTTAACATTCTTTCCATCCATATTGTCCGCGCTATTCAAGTATTTTATATCGGCGTCATTTGTTCTAGAGTAATTTTTATCACCCGTTATCATTACGTACTTGGCTTTATTAAAGGCACCACTATGTTCTTTTTTGGTTTTCATGGTTCGAAAGTCAATTGGTTCGGGAGACTCTTTCAATAAAGACTTCATGTTTCTATGACTACTGTAACGTGTAAAACCCATTTCCTCCAAAGCCAGTGCCATAGGAACTACGCCACCATCGATATATTGAGAATATATGAGAATAATACCCTCGGTATTTTTCAAAATCTTGCACACATTTGACATCTTTGCACTGTATTTATGTAGCTCGGCCTCCGAAAAAATCTTGCCATATTTCTCGGTTTTGTACTCAAATTTCGTACGTACCTTTATATTTTGCTGTTCTTCTTCGTCTGACTCCAAGCGCTCTTCTTTGTATTTCATTATATTCATTAACCCGCTTTTCCCAACCATTTTTTGCACGGTCCCCATCAAATTTTCCAACTCACCACCTTTTAAATCATCAAATTCATCATTCGGATAAACCATGTTTAACATTTCCAAAGGTCTTTGTAAAAGTGTGTAACCAAATGAATCCATGTTTTCGAATAATCGAACTTCTTTGTTCATTGCATCATACAATTCTTTCATCAGTTTGTCCATGTTGCGCATCAGTAAAAAATACACGTCTTTTTGATATGCACCTATATCATTGTAGAATACCGGTACATACTCGACTCTTTCTTTGATTTTTTTCGTATTTAATTGATATTTCGGTTCGACAAATGTATAATCTAAGTAATCACTATGCTTTGCATATATGCGCACGGGAAATGTGTATGGATTTTCTCCACGAACATAAGATACGTACCCAGTCAGTTTTCGCGTCAATAATTCTTCGCCTCCTTCCTTGAATTTTCCGGAACCCGAAAAAACATCGCTTATTTTAAGTGGTTCTTTGTCATCGTTGAGACTCATGATATTTGACAACCAAATAATCTCTTCATGTGAATTGTACATAGGCGTCGCGGACAGAAGTAATAATTTCACATTTTCACTATATTTAATCATCTCCATCAACACTTCAGCGGATTTCAAATTCGATTCGCTATTATCCTTTGTCATTCGAAGATTATGAACTTCATCGATGATGATAAGCCGATTGTTAAACAGCGCCTTTATTTTCTTGATACGCATTTTTGCTCGCTGTTTTTTCGTTAAACCCGCTATTTCAATGTTGATATTATTGCTGATATAATTGGAAAATTGAGTATATCCCATAAAAGAATATGAAAAACTTATTAATTTCTGAATTTCTTTGACAATATACGATTTTCTTATTCCTTCGCTAGTGGTCGGATTCACTTCTTGAAGCAGATTTTTACCAGTACATGTATTCATTGTCCATAGACCGTCCTTTTCTTCCAATTTGGCTTCATTAAATAGTTGAGATTTGAAATTATCCTGCACGTTAGGCGATGCGACAATTATAATCGACTTCTTTTTACCGAGTTGTTTCATATATTTGCGGTATTCTTCTGATATACCAATAGCACTACATGTTTTACCACTTCCTAAACCATGATATAGTAGTAAGCTGTTATATGGTGTGTCATAGGACATAAAATTTTTAACAAAGTTCTGATGTGGCATCAGTTCAAACTCTTCATTGCATCGCGCATCAGACTCCTCTTGTATGTTACCAAGATACCCAGAATATTGATTGTCATACATCTCACGATGCTGTGCCAGTTTCAAATTGAATTCTTCGTCTTCGAGACGTGGATATAAATAGTCCAAATACTTCGACACTTTATCCTTTTTCTCGTGATGTACCTTGTGCGTTATATTTTTCGACGATTTTTCCGCCACCTTTTCGGTTTTTCTATGAGAGGCATGTATCCTGGTATATTCTTTGTCATCTACAACACGAAATTCCCATTTTGAATTCAGATAAAACTCCGTGAAAAAGTCATTCCATTGAGGTTCAGACGACACAACATCATAAACACTCTTGCGAACAAGTTTTGTACCTTTATTCTCTGGATCTGTCATAAATTTATTTAATTTCGGAGGCTCATATGTCTTCGTTTTACTATTTAACACCCAATATTTCGGTTTTTCGGTTTTGCTCATGTATATTATAATATTATATATAATTACAATACACATATTGTTAATTCATTTAACATATTATTCACTTTTTCCAAAATCGTTTTTTTCTCTAAATTATAACTCCGTATGTTTTGTAAGCACTCTTCGTACGACATCCATTTCATTGCACTCACTTCCGACCTCTGGTACGATTGAGTACTATATGAATTTTTAATATCCATATTCATGATAAAATACTTATGTTTATACGACTTATAATTCGAACCGGTGAATATTTCCTCATATGGAATAATGTTCTCAATATTATTCAAGTGTTCCCTTTTATACCCAGTTTCCTCGCAAAATTCGCGTATGGCGCATTCATAATCGTTTTCAGAAACATTTCTCCGACCTTTGGGGAATCCCCATTCGGGTTCATCCCATGAATCACTTTCGCAACTGCGAATTAGCGACTTCAAATCATAGTATTCACCTTTATTATAAACCCCATTACATAGAGCGTCAAATTTACTCTTTGACGATATTTCTTCATTTTTATATTGCTTGCTAGACTCTTCGTCACACCATATTTTATTCCAAATATTTTCAAAGCTTTCGTTCAATAATAATGTTTTCTCAAAATTCGTCATCTGTTTTATCATATTCAATATATAATCCTGATCATTAAGAGAATACTTTCCTCTGATAAAGTCGATGAAACCCAATGACTCCTTACGACATATCATGAGGTATTCAACACCCTCGGGTCGCATTCTAAAAGCAATGATACCAATACTGATAATCGGCAATTTACATTGCCCAAAGAGATGACCTATGCGACTACAATTATTACAATATATTTCCATGTTCGGTTTTCTTGTGTTAATTTAATCATATCATTCTATATAGTTTATATGACAGAATTAAATCCGCAAGTCTGGGGACCACACTACTGGTTCGTTTTATATACAATCGCATATTCATACCCAGATTACCCCAATGAATTCACAAAGAAAAAATATTACGATTTCTTACACAATCTTCCTCTTTTCATTCCAAATGTCGAAATCGGTAATAAGTTTAGCACAATATTGGATAAATATCCATGCAGTCCATATTTATCATCACGCGACTCTTTCAAGAAGTGGGTACATTTTGTACATAATAAAATTAATGTACAATTAGGAAAGCAAGAAATGTCATTTTTACATGCCGAAGACCTTTATTTGCACCAGTTTAAACCACCGACCGTAATATTAAGCGAAAAACTCAAAATAAAAACACATCATATATATCTTTTTTTAACTGTTCTTTGTATTATTTTTATTTACATATTTTATAAGGAAACATGAGGTTTGAAATTATTATCATTATAATATGTGCGTTGGTAATGGGTAATATATACACTGATGGTAAATACTTGCGTTTGGCCCTTACCTGGAAAAAGTATTATCAAATGATTGGCGTAGGTTTCTTTGGGATAGTTTTGATATACATGTTGCGAAAGAATCCAGATAGAGCCAAAGATATTATTGTGTCTTCGAATGAATACTTGAAAAATGTACCAATTGACAAAGATTCATACAATTTCATCCACCCAATAATGGATTTTACAGCCAGACAGCAATATGCAAATCATGGACAGTCTATTACAAGTCAGGACCCTCAAATGTACAAACATCAACAAAAAATCATGAATTCTGGTACGAAAACGACAAAACGGTCTGTCAGTGAAACCAAGAAGAAATTCGTCGCAGCCAAACAGAATTGGTGCTGCGGTGACTGTAAAAAACAATTACCTGCATGGTTCGAAGTCGATCATACCATTCGATTAGAACATGGTGGGAGTAATCATGTGGATAATTTAGTAGCATTATGTAGAGACTGTCACGGTAAAAAAACCGCCATAGAAAACTTATAATGTTTATATATAATAAATGTCAACGAAAACAATACTTAGGTCGGCAATAGATAAGTTAAGAGAAAACACTCCCGAGAAACGTCAGGCTTTGTTACCAAATATCATATTTTTGTTTTTAATAATAGGTATAACAGTTCTTTTATCTAGTTTAGTGTCGGACAAACAAATAAGATATGACAGTTTCGCATATGTTACAATTTTTATAATACCAATTATCATAATCATTTTCTTTGCGGCTTCTTCAGGAGTAGAAACTAGTGGTATTAAATTATTTGGTTACGGTTTTGCGATTTTGATTACAATCATATTCATGGTACATTATTATGGTACAGTAAAGAATTTATCACCGACATATGTATTTTATCTTTCTTTATTGACACAGATCCTCGTATTTGCAATCGTCATCGTAGGAATGTCCATATTCTACAATGTATTTAGCAACAAACTCATGAAAATGCCGGGTGCTATCGGTACAGCCGTGAATATCCTGTTTTTTCTTCCTTGTTTACTCAATGATTTCATATTATATGTCAAAGGACAATTTACAAACACTCCGTCCGTAACTTATGTATTACTGGTAATTGAAGCTTTATTAATAACATTATATGTGTATATTCCATCCCTATTGAAGCGCGATTTGACAGACGATAATCAGTTACTGTCTGACCCCATTTTTTTGAAAGACGAGCAAATCATTGCATATGGTGAAGACTTACCTAAAAACATTTTCGACTATACATATGAAGTTGCTTCGCCCAATTTGAACTATTCTATATCTATGTGGGTGTATTTGAACGTACAGCAATTGTCTGAAATACCCAAACGAATTTTCAGTTACAGTGACGACAAGCTTCAAGTAGAATATATTTCCATCTTTGATAATTCCGATAGTTTGTCAATTGAAAGTTTAGATAAAAATGATAAACTCAAAATCACATTCTTGAAGGACAATAGTGGAAACGAAATTGTTACATATGTAAATGCACCCAAACAAAAATGGAATTACATTGCCGTGAATTATGAAGACAATTATGCCACATTGTTTATGAATGGTGAAATATTGGTGACGAAAAATTATGCGGCAGTATTTCCAACATACAACGATAATGACCAAATCACTGTTGGAGATAACGATTTAGACGGAGCAATATGTAACGTGTCATATTATGACAAAGTATTGACAAAAAGTGAAATTATCACTTATTATAATCTATTAATAAATCAAAATCCGCCATTAAATAATATACTATAATTTTATATAATGAACATTAAAGTTATAGTCATAGGTGTAATCTTGTTAGTGGTCCTGCTATATTATATGTTTAGTTCGTATTTTTCCACCACAACCAGTTTAGATAGCGAATATAGTTTGAATAATGCTGACGGTACTATCCCAAATATTCCCTCTAGTGACCTATCTGTTCCAGATGCTGCCAACTTCACATACAGCATTTGGCTTTATGTCAATAGCTGGAGTTCTACCAGTGAGAAAGAAGTTTTCCACAGAGATTATGAAACGAGATTATTTTTAGATAAAAACACTTCGACATTAAAGCTATCTCTAGGCAATCCGGGCACCTCTACCAGTGGTGAGAATCAGGAACTATATAAAGACACAAATATCGAAATTACCAATAACTTTCCGCTACAAAAATGGGTGTGTGTTCTGATAAGTGTTGATAATAATATAGTCGATGTGTATTTAGACGGCAAAATGGTGAAATCTTTGTACATCGGTAATGGTTCTACACCTCCCTTCCAAGGACAACAAAGTGATAGTGATATTGTGTTTGGCTCAGGATGGGACGCGTATATCTCCAAATTTGAACGCAATGCCCAATCTACTGATCCTGCAACCGCATGGAAAAAATATTTAGAAGGAAATGGAAGTAGTAGATTAAAAGACGCTTTAGGTAACGTAAGCATCAATGTATCTGTAACAAAGGATAATGTGGAGACCGCAACATATTCAATATTTTAATATATAAAATCGGATAAAAATCGCATAATTATCATATTATGTGATTTCGGACTAATTAATATCAAGTAATAATATAAATGGATTATTTAAATCAACCTTTAGCAACTTCGATAAATCAAAATCAAAATAATACTCAACCGGCTGCTCAACCGGCTGTTCAACCTACACAAGAAGGTGCAACGGCTGAATCTACAATGAATACTGCATCAAACTACGCTAATAGCGCATATACATCAACCGCTAATGCCTTCGAGAGTGCTAGAACATCTTTTAATTCTACTGTAAATGATATGTCTTCTAAGAATTTGGCAGAGAGTGGCAATGAATTCATTAATTCCAATACAATTGTTACAAAAATAGTATTTCTCATTCTGGTTTTGATTGTGTTTTTGATTTTAATGAATTTGGGTATATTTTTGATAATGTATTTCATGACACCCAATAAGAATCCATATTTGATAAAAGGTATGATTAGTGGTAACCAGTCGAAAACTATTTTACAAGACCCTAAAAACTCGAATGCTATTACATTATATCGGTCAAATAATCGTTCCGATGGTATCGAATTCACATGGAGCACATGGTTGCTTCGAAGTAACAACGAAGGAATTTACACATATTCTCATATTTTCAATAAAGGTTCTAGTGATTATGATACTAGTGGTAATGGCGCAAGTGGTATTGCGAATTTAGGTAATGCACCGGGCGTATATTTCTATAATTCCAATGAGGGCAATATGAGCGATTACAATAATATCAAAATCATTATGGATACAGTCACTTCTAACACCAACGGAGTCGTTCAAGAAGAAGTCACTGTGACTAATTTACCATTAGGGAGATGGTTTCATTTAGCAATCAGAATGGAAAATAAAATCATGGATGTATACGTCAATGGTACTGCAACAAAACGTGTATCCTTCGCAAATGTTCCTTTCCAAAACTACCGCAATGTCATGGTATGTCAAAATGGCGGTTTCACTGGAAACATGTCCGATTTACGATATTTCGACAGCGCACTCTCTGTATTCCAAATCGGAAATATAGTTAAGAAGGGTCCTAATACTGAATCCGCAAACGCCGATGAAAATACCAAATACAATTATTTATCAAGCTCTTGGTACACTAGTTATTAAGGACACAAAGAATAAATTATAATAATGAAATATATATTATTATAATGACAGATACAAACGCAAATAATAATTGTATAGGAATACAGGCGATGCGTCAAGCGATTTTAGAAGCAGTACCACCGCTTCCTAGACTTGAAGATATTTCACCATATACAAATTCCAAGGCAAGTGAGCCCAGTGGATTATCCCCCGGGGAAGTTCTTTACACTCAAAGACAGTTAGATATGCGCCGAAAGTATGAAATACTACAGTACAGAAACAATGGTAATGTTAATGGAAGTATAACTAAAAAACAACAGTTCTCGAAATTAATCACAAACAAGACAAGATTCACAAAAACAGTGAAAACAGAAGATTCTTTTGTCATATATTCAACCAACTCGTGCCCCGATGACGAAACGGTTGTTGTTCCTACTACATCGTCGGATGTACCAGGTCCGTCAGTAATGCTTTATTACGAGCCTAATGTACCGTTATATAATTATGGTAGTAACAATCTGAATTATGCGATTATATCTGACGACGTAGAAAATAATAGAACGGCAAAGATTGATACATATTCCAACATATCATTGACGCAGCAATTTACAAACGTACTAAAATTGACATTTTTGTCGGATATTGCGCCTTCGAATAATATAAGAATAAATATTCCAACTAAACTTGTTGCATATGGTACTAAAATCGATTCGGCGTCTGATGCTCAAGTAATTATTGGCGATATTGACAGTATATTAAAACGCAATACACGTACTTTTGACGAACAAACCATATTAAGTAAAAATATATTTACTTTGACTAATCTGTTGGAAAATGTCGCAGAGGTCGAAGAACATTTCATGATATACATAGAAAGCACTGATTTGAAATTAAGCAGAGGTAATATTATAACATTGGATATACAATCTCATGTTAGTACGAAAAATTTGAGTGATAGTAATGTTTCTTTGGTTGTTAATTCCGATGAATCACAAAGAATCAGTTTTGAATTTACTAATTAGTTTATACATTTATTAATACTGTCATACACTTGACCTGACATGCATTTGTCATATTCTGTCATTTCTACACATTTACGTTTGTTGTCGAATTCTCCGACCAAACACCAATTTTGTTTTCCAGATGTAATCGGCTTTTGAATAGGATTTTCAGGAATGTCCTTTATAGGCACTTCAGGTGTAGCTTCGATTTTCAACGCTTTACTCAATTCGGTCGTTGATGACGGCGCTCCCTGCTTACTTGCCTTTATCAAAAGATTTCCGATGTCTTGAATACTTCCTTCGGCAATATCAATCGCGAATTTAGATGTATCCGCTACTACGTCGGCGGATTTATTCAATAAATTTCCAGTTACGTAACCAACTGAACCAAGTAGGTTTCCAAGTAGATGACTCTCCTTAATCTTATTCACAATCGATTTTATTAAGTTACTTATTATATCTAGAAGGTTTATTCCTAAAAATGATAGTATCAGTAAAAAACTAAGTACCATTATGATATAATTCTGAGGAGTGAAATGCGAAACCGTCTCTTTGGTGGGCAAAGATGATAATACGGAATGATAAGATTCGGTATTCATAGGTTTTATATTCTGTTCATTTGGATTATTCATAGGTATGGAACTCATGTTATATAATTATAAAAGATTTCTTTTCGTTTGTTATAATGTATTTTTATATGTGTTTTATATAAAATTATGGCTAACTTTTCATTATTTGAAACGTTCTTTTTTTTAACTTTAGCAATTACTTTCATACTAATTCTTTTACTTGTTTATCATTTCAAAGATAGACTGTCCAAACTCGAACAAAAGAGCGACCGTATGTTTGAAATTATTCAAGACTTGAGCGAAGAGCTTTCGAGTCATCAAAACGATAACAAATTAATTTTAGGTCCATCGTTGGAACAATATAACCTAAATTCATCCGCTATGGCCGTTTTAGAAGAACCTGAATTTGATGTAAGAAAAATAGAAAATATCGACTTGAATATCAATAATGAAGAAGAATCGTCTGACGAAGAAGAGGATGAAATCACCGTATTGGAATCGGAGAGTGAAAGCGAATGTGAAAGCGAATGCGAAAGCGAATGCGAAAGTGAATGCGAAAGTGAAGACGACAAAACAACTATCGAAAAAATCGATATTCCCAATATGGAGGATGTGGCAATTGACTATAAGAAGTTACCTGTTGCCGAACTTCGAGATATGGTGAACAAAAGAGGCCTTAGTGATAATGCGAATAAATTGAAAAAGGGTGAATTAGTTGAGCTTTTGCAGCAATAAATATATATGATTTATATATAATGTTTGAACCCACTTATACCTTTATCAAAGTAAGCGAAGAACAAAAAAAAAGGTTTGTACCACCTAATGAAAAACTAAATAGCAATTTGCTCATACAAAATAATATTGTCACGAATTTTACCTATCGCGACTATTTAATCGCCAATGGGAAAAAAATCATGCAGAAAAATTCGGAATTATACAAAGACGCTTAATCAATATAAATAACTGAAATATCTATATTGATATGAAAATCGCCAGTTTCGACATAGGTATCAAAAATATGGCGTACTGTGTTTTTGATACATGTTCCAACACTTTACCAAATATTGTGGATTGGGACGTGGTAAATCTTACGAACGACGAAGTGCATCAATGTTCGTGTTCATTGAAGAATGGACAACCATGTAAAAGTAAAGCAAAATATTCGAATCAGCAAAGATTTTTATGTGAAAAACATGCAAAATCCGGGGAATTTATAAAATCTTTGTCAAATGTCAAAAAAATGAAAAAAAACGATTTGATTTCTTTCTTACATTCACATATGATTCCGAATACCGATGGTTTATCCAAGGAACAGTTATTGACGAAATCTTTGGAAATCAGTGAAAAAAAACTATTGAAACCTATATCAAAATCCAATGCAAACTTTGTCGATTTAGTTAAAATAGGCCAATGCATCAAAGAAAAATTCGATAAACTCTCATGCATGAAAGACCTCGATTGTGTATATATAGAGAATCAGATATCACCGATTGCTTCACGTATGAAAACAATACAAGGTATGTTGAGCCAATATTTTATCATGAAGTATGACAAAATCAAGATTGAGTTTTGTTCATCTTCTAATAAGCTGAAACATATGGAGAAAATCTTTGAGAAATATGGCATTTGTGGCGGCGAAAATGAGTCGTCGGGAAATACTTCCTCGAAATATCGACAACATAAAAAAGATGCAGTTCATTATTGTAATCAAATTTGCGAAAAACAATACTCAAAATGGTGCCATGTCTTGAAAACTGTGAAGAAAGATGATTTAGCCGACTGCTTTTTACAAGGATTATATTATATTTTATGAATTCTTTGTCTTTTACACACAAATAATATTTATTCGTATAAACTTAAACAATAAAATTGTGTAGTATATTATGGAGGAAATTACACTATCTGACTTGCAACCTATCAGCATCGATTTAGGAGGTAGCGGAAGTGGTAGTTCAACTAGTTTCGGAGGAGGAATCGAGCTCTTGATGAACGATAAAAATAAAAGTACAAATAGTTCAAACGCGAATTTAGCAGATTTAGATGCGCTCGAAACTGAATTAAATGACTTATCGTCTATCAAACTTGACGACAGCAATTTTGCCCCTAAACCATCGGTTGCCTTTTCAGAACCGATTAGTTCTGAACCCACGATAAAGCTGAAACTAGACGACCCGTTGTATGGCGATAAAATGAACGATTCGAAAATTGGGGCTTCAACCGTGGAAAGTATTGGAAACCAATCTACATGGGATGGTTTCGCAAAAATGAATGAAGTTCCTATACAAAATGAAAGACAGTTACCCATGAATGAACGTGAAAAGCGCCGCAAAAAACGTCAGATGTTAAAGAATTTACAACAATGGGCGGAAAAGGGAATTATCAAGGATATTACTCATTTGACGATTGATTCTCCATTTGATGAGATTGAAGATGAATATGAAAGTGCAGTTGATGACAAACGTAAGCGGGACTCCGTGAAAATTCAGCAAAATTGGATGATTACAATGGTAAATACAATTGAATACGGAAACTCCATGTTCGACCCTTTCGGCGTTTCATTGGATGGTTGGGGCGAATCTGTCAATGAGGACATCGACAGCTACAATGAAATTTTCGAGGAACTACATGACAAATACAAGGGAGGAAAAATGAGTCCTGAACTCAGCCTTTTACTTCGCCTTGGATTCAGCGCAAGCGTGGTACATTTTAGTAATAAAGCGCTCTCATCTGCGGCACCTGGTTTCAATGACGTTATTAAGCAATCACCTGAACTAATGCGTATGTTTACCAATGCCACAGTAGATACTATGAAACAACAGGCACCTGGTATGGCATTTGCTGAGGAACTATTGAACACTAAACCAAATATGTCGAATGGACCACCACCTGTAGCTGTCAAAACGCGGGACGCAGAGCCACCACAAAGACCCGGTTCGATGAACTTTACACAGAGTGGTAGCAGACCGGATATCAATGCTAGTCGCGGTATGATGTTTGCTGAAAAGAGTGTAGATATGAATATGGCGGGGGTACCAGTAAATGAATCCGTTCAGCCTCCTACGAGACCCGAAATGAAAGGACCTCGTAACACTGATATAGACAATATTTTGTCGGGATTAAAAAAAACAGAAACAGTTGAAAACGTAACAATGAAGAAAGATGAGGACTCTATTGTCAGTGTATCTAGCTTAAACGAGATGGACAAGAATATTTTGCCAAAGAAATCAAAGCGACGTAACATTTCCGATAAAAAGGTTGTGAGTTTAGACATATAATGAAAAATATAATAGATATATAATTATATTTTACTACGAATGATTTTGCCTCCCGCAATTCAAAACCCTTTGACAGAAATAATACCGTTATTAACTACCGCAGTGGTTGCTCCTCATGGCATGACTGACCTTATTCACGCGGAAAATAATGACAAAGTATTACCGCTTTTTCGCATCAACTTGCTTTGTGCTGCAGGTGCCATGATAATACATATGATGAACATGGATATAATGACAAACGTGGCATTTATGAGCAGCAGTGCTATTCATTTTCGTCATGATTTCCCCGTGAAGAACGAGTTCTTAAAACTATGTGCCAGTAGTGTGTTGGTTTTAAACGCCCAACAAATAGGCGCAGAATTGTTTATGTGTTACATGTGCTTTATTCATGTGCCGAATCATTATAAAACATATGAACCGATGATAAAGGCAAATTATGTGAAATCGTGTCTATATATTGGTTTGTGTGCGATTGTGGCGACATTTTATTTTTATTCTGACCCGAATATTATGCAAAATGAAAACCTGGTCGTACTATCCCAGGCGCTAATTATTAGTCATATTATTTATGAAGAACTCTATACCAAAAATAATACTGCTATTTCAACACGAGCGATTGATTGAATTATTTATTTTCGCGACGTTTTATTTCATTGTCGAAATCCTTCTTTGTCAAAACGTATGCCCAATGTTGAAGTACTTGGCGAATCTTGGGACTAATCGTTTCGTCATCATACTTTCCTTTTTTTTGTAATATTTTCGTTACTAAAAAACGCATGAACCGCCCTCGAGGACCTGCTAAACCCTGCCACCTTTTGATTTGACGCTCGTCATCGTCCCCTCGCTTCCCTTGATAGAAATCGCAATACCAATGGACCCATCCGTATGGGTTACGCGGATGCATCCATTTTTTAGCTTCCCAATAATCTAGATCCAAACCAACTTTCACTCCGTATTTATTTTTTGTCACGTCATAATCAGGCGATGATAAGTAGTCTTCGGATATTCCGCGCCACCATGATTTGGGATACTTATGATGCACGTTTTTATAATCACGTTTATTGGTTTTGCTATATATCGGACGCCAATATGTCCCTCCAAACGAACCTAATTGGAACATTTCACGGGGTGTTAAATTCGGCGTAAACTCCGGATGATCTTTGAAATGAATTTGACTCTTATACTTGACTGTCTTATTTTTTGGTTTATAATTCTTACGTGTTGACATATATATTTTACATATAAAAAGAAATATTATAAAGAATGTAAAAATTAGTAATGATGATAAAAATAATATTTGCACATAAATTATATGATTTCGCGTATTTATTCTATAGTCGATATACCGAAAATGGACAAATTATTGCCTTTAGATATACATTATATAATCAGCGAATATTTGGGATTCTCGACACATATGCGCATATATATCCGATTAGTGTATAATTACGAAATCACACATGCAGTGAAAGAACACATATATAATGAATGTTATCCGTTCTTTAGAATGTATGAAAACAATGACACAGACGCATTATTTGAACATATGGTGATAAATAATTTACATAATATTGCGGAATGTTATAAAATATTACCGCTATTTTATGAAATGAACAACGGAAGTAACTTTATCACATACCAAGAACATATTCGATTACATAATTTGTTAACAATCGGATTTCCTGTGAGTGACGATGACACAGATAGTGATAGCGATGATGCAGATAAAGACGTCGATGTTATGTTCATGTATAAACTATGTAAGAGACCGATTTTATACGAAATCACCAGACAACAATGTGTATGCGCCTTTTTAGCTCGGGGTTACAATTTCGAAATTACATATATCGGAAATAAAATGAAGTTGAAGGTGTTCTGTATGAATAGAACACCGTCAGAAGAAGAACTTATTGATTTTATGGCAACAATTCGACGCAATCCAATGAAACTCGCATTTTGACTAAGTCGGTTATTATTGTGCAGCTTGCGCCGCTGCACATATGTCTTCAAGTGGGACGTCTGGATTACGTTTTATCACCAAATGTTTAGGGTCTTCATCACGCATTGCTGGCCAATATCCACCCATTGCATGTTCGTTGATACCAGTTAATCCTTGGGTCAACATAAGCATAAAGCGACACGCAGATGGACGGTCATTCGCCAAAAATACGCGCAATAAATGTGAATTCGTTTGTATCCATTCTAATATATCTCCGTTTGAGTGATTGTAGCTTATATTATCTACATTATCATAACCACTTTGCTCCATTACTGTAACGACTTCCTGGAAAAAATCACCACATCCTTTGCAAAACAGCTCACCATTGACTCTTTGAAATATACTCGCATCTCCTTTAATTCGTTCGTTAGGACCAGTTAAACCATATAAACCATTTAGACCTCGCGTAATCAAATTTTCAAAAATATTTCCAGTCATCAATCTAACTCGCACATCTTCATCTTGTTCGCCAATGTAATCCAATACTGAAAGTAATGTTTGAGTCAAAGAAAATGGTGCTTCTAGTTCTTTTCCTGTTGCTAGGTTTATATTCTTGCCGTTTCTTATTTCGAATGTCTCCTCGGCAGCCGCACTAAGGTTAATATAATGGGGTGTTTTTTTTTCTCCCCAAGTGGCTATTTTTGACCCGGGTGTGGGATCCCCACGACTTTGTTTGCCGAAAGTCATTCTATACATTAATCTAACAACGTCAGGATTGATGGTTCCGTCAGGCCTAACCACGTCAGGATCGATGGTTCCGTCAGGACTAACAATGTCAGGATTGATGGTTCCGTCAGGATTGACTGATTGAATAATTCTGCCTTCATGTTGCGGGTGTATATCCCCGGAATGTAAACGAAAATGGATGTTACCACGCTCTGAACCTTCGATGGGTTCAGGCTTTTGAACGGTAACATTACAATTTGATAAAGCACCATCTAATATAGCGGGATATGGGCAAAATTCTTTGCCTTTTATAGTGTTTGATGTTGGTGCGGCATTATTATCTACAATCTTTTTATCGTTTTGACCTGGACAAAGAAAACCTTGCTCGGTGACATCATGGCCTTTCTTTCCAAAAATTCTAGTATAATAAGTTAATAAGTTTTCCTCGATTTGTTTGTTTGTAAAAGCAATCTCACTATTTCTGTTCCAAAAATTTTTTATATAGTCGTTACCTTGAATATATGGGAGATTTGCGGCAATTTCAAGCCTCCGAAAGTATTCACCTGGTGATTCTTCGAAAGATGTTACTGATCCATCTGGTCTTACACCTGGTATTACTAGTTCTGTTATTTTGTATATTGCATTAATACCCTCCAAGTCATCGTAAAGTTTTACAATCTGTTTTACAGAGCAAGTTAAAATCAAACCAACAACAGCAATGTATGATAACAACTGGTCTTTTAAAATTTTTTCTTCAATGGTTAGCTTCTTTTTCTCTTTTCCTTCTGCTTGTTTATCTGCTCTTTCTTTTTCTCTTTTTTCTTTTTCTGCTTTTTCTGCTTCTGCTTTTGCTAGTTCTTTTTGAATTCCATTAATTGATAATTTTGTAACATCTATTTCTGCTTGTAATGTCTTTTTCGCTGGTCCAATTTGACGTGGGGTAATTTTATAGTCGTTTCTTAATTTTTTTACTGCTTCTTCGGATTTTTCATGTTCAATATGCGTTAGTTCCTGCAATTTATTTTCAAGCTTAGACAAATTTGCTTGCTCTTCAACCAAACGACGTTGTAATTGTTCGGGGTTTAAACCGCCTGTTTTTTTACTACGAATGTTCTTTTTACTACGAATGAACTTTTTACTACGAATGTTCTTTTTACTACGAATGTTCTTTTTACTACGAATTAACTTTTTACTACGAATTAACTTTTTACTACGAATGTTCTTTTTACTACGAATGTTCTTTTTACTACGAATGTTCTTTTTACTACGAATGTTCTTTTTACCACCGGAACTATTAGACATGGAAGTTCTGAACGCTTCATATGCTTTGCAATATATTTCTTTGTACCTATCGTCTAATAAAATATCTGTAATCTGAAAAAGATAATCTCTATCATTCATTTCTTGAGAAAAATCATCACCAAATAATCCATTAGCAATAATGAATATATGGGCAGATAGTTGATTTATACTTTTATTCTCAACATTATCCTCAACATTATCCTCAACATTTTGTTTAAATGCACCATCGAACTGAACACCATCATCACCAAGTATGTATCCTTGGAAACTCTCGGGTGTAAATCGGTCTCCTTCCCAACCAAAATCATCCCTTCTTAACGAAATTATGGCACTAAATACTGAAAATATAATCTCATTACTTATAGATTCGTGAATTTGGTTAAAATAAAAATATTTCAATTTATCTTCATGTACCTCTTCTTGAATGAGACTGACTCCAACTGGTTCAGTCGCTTTTTGTGGAAAATTTGCTTTGGGCTGGGCCGCTCTATCGCCAGTCTGGAACAGTCCATCGCCAGTCTGGAACAGTCCATAGTTGGGCTGGGCCGCTCTATCGCCAGTCTGGACCGCTTCATCGCCAGTCTGGAACGGTCCATAGTTGGGCAGGACCTCTTCATCGCCAGTCTGGAACGGTCCATAGTTGGGCAGGACCTCTTCTCTTTTGGTGGTCGTGAACGGTATATTGCCGGTCGGGAACGGTCCATCGCCAGTCTGGAGCTCTTCATCGCCAGTCTGGAACAGTCCATAGCCAGTCTGGAACGGTATATTGCCAGTCGTGAACGGTCCATAGTCGGGCAGGACCTCTCTGCTTTTGGCGGACAGGGACTGTCTATAGTCGGTCTGGACCGGTCTATCGTCACCCATAACACTATAGTGAGAGGGAGAGGCCCCGGGAGAGGCCCCGGGAGAGGTCCAGGGAGAGGGATAGGACTCGCAATCGGTTACATCCTGTGATCCCTGTGATCCCGGTGATCCCGGTGATCCCGGTGATCCCGGTGATCCCGGTGATACTTCTTCATGAGTCGATGTTCGTGGTTGTTTAATCCGAGGTTGTTCTGGAACTCCAGTTTTCATATTACTACTTTTTTTTGGGGGTAGTTTATGTTTTCCACTGCCACCGAATGTCATGCTACTAGATAGTAATCCAGGTGCATTTCGAAATGCGTGAATTACACGAGGGGTATTATCAAAATCATGAAGAGGGTCACTACCGGCTAAACTTGATAGAATTGTTGTCATAACATCTCCATAAAATGTTGCTTCTTTAGGCATATAGTATATTAGTACAAAAAAAATATATTATTTACGAACGGAATTGTCTGTTTTTGTCTTTTTACTCCAGGTCGCTCCCTAAACCCTCCTTACTGATAAAAAACATTTGAATTGTTTATTATTGTATTGTCATGCTAAAAAAATAATATCTTCAAAGAATATGCTTTGAATTTCATAATCAGGAAAATGACCCTTGAAAATAACCCTTGAAAAAAAACCCTGAAAATAATTTTTGAAAAATTTATTTTTGGACATTTTTAAAATGTCCAATTTTGAAAAATACCCCCTCTGGGTCATGCAAAAAAACACATTTACTCGATAATGCTTTAAATACAGAAAAAGTAATTATCGATTTGTTACGATAATTTTTTTATTTTTTTTGAGAACGAGAAAAATGTGCCTAGACAATATAGAACATTTTAGAATGAAAAAATCCCAAAAATCCCCTCAGAAATTTTCATGCGACGTTTGTGACTATAATACGTGTAGTTCCAAAGATTTTAATAAACACGTTTTGACACTGAAACACCAAAATAGAACATTTTTGAACAAAAAATCCCCCAAAATCCCTTTTTTTTCTTGTGACTGTGGCAGAAAATATGCGGCGCGAAATAGCTTGTGGTATCATAAGAAAAGGTGTGAATTTATTGATAATAATAAAATGGATGCAGGACTTGTCCGAGAGCTTATCGAGCAAAATAAGGAGCTACAAACACAGTTGGTCACGATGGTTGGTAACAAACCCGACATAATTACCAATAATACGCAAAATAATCACTTTAACATTAATTTTTTTCTCAATGAGCATTGTAAAAATGCGATAAATTTCGCGGATTTTATTGATAGGATCGAGGTCAGCCATGATGATTTAGAGAAAAACGCTCAACTGGGATTCGTACAGGGCATATCTCAGATTTTAATAAATAATCTGAAACAGCTTACTGTACAAGAGCGCCCGATCCACTGTACGGATGTAAAACGCGAAACGATGTATATTAGAGAAAACAACCAATGGCACAAAGATGAAGATAAGGAAATCATTAATAGTGCTATACAGGAAGTGTCGCGGAAAAGTTTGAAATCGTTGATAGATTGGAAACGGACAAATCCGGATTATAAAGATATGGACTCAGAATTTTCTAACAAATGTATTGCTATGCATCAACAGTCAATCGCGGGTGATAAAACTGGCGTTTTTTATCCGAAGGTGGTACATAATTTAGCAAGAGAAAGCGCGATTAATAAAAAATGCCTCGAAATGTAATTTCTCTCCTTATAATATAAATGAGTAGCAAAGCGAAAGGTCAAACGAGTGATAAAACGAGTGATGAAACGAGTGATGAAACGAGAGGTCAAACGACTGGTGAAACGACTGGTGAAACGAGAGGTCAAACGAGTAGTAGAAGTCCTATTAGTATAGCACAACTAGAAAAAGAACAAGAAGCTGAGCTACATATTATGCAACATGAAGCACTTGAACTCGATAGAAAAAAACAAAAACTCGATAGAAAAAAACAAAAACTCGATAGAAAAAAACAAAAACTCGATATGGAAAATCACCTCTATGAAGTGATTGATAAAGTATTTCGAAATAAACTCTTGTCGTTTAAGGGTAAGGATAAGGATAAGGAACGAAAAAATTTAATGCACTGCATAAAAAAATCGGGTAAATCAATCTTTTTCAAAAACGTAGATTGTGAAGATGACGGAAAGTGTAGAAGAAGCGTAGGTTTTGATAACTATTGTATTCCTGCAAATAAAAAATTTAATCAAGAATCAGAAGATTTTGTAGAAAACGCAAAAATGTCATATTTCGATTACCTTACAAATTATTTAATGGAAAAAAAAGTTCTAAGAGAGGAAGATTTTTCTAAATTTGAATATCAAACACATGATGAACTTCAAGAATCAATAAATAAACTGTTAAATAAAGAAGGTGACTTTGAGGAGGAGATAGAAATACAGAGGAAAAAAGAGACTGAAAAGGTTAAAGGCGGCAAAAAGAAAACGCGCAGAAAGACAATAACCAAACGCAAAAGACGCAAGACTCATCGGAAGTTAAAAAAACATTAAAATAAATTCATATAAACGAAACATGGACATATATATAACTACTATGCTGGAAGGTTATCAGGCGTTATTCATCACATTTCTATATAAAATACTCTATTTTTTCACACTTTTTAAAAATAACTTTCTCACATACAGCGAAAGATTTTATAACACTCCCATTGGTAGGAGCATTGCCGACAATATAAATAACATGAAATATACAGTGTGTCATGATTGGTTCCAATTATATATGGAGAATCCGAAGAACTATTGTGGAATCTTCAGCGTGACACCCATCTACAACGAATGGTTCGATGATAATACGTTTTTTATCCGCTTTGTAGATGAAATCGCAGAAAATATAGAAAATGTTGATTCGGTTATGAATTCTCTCAAATCCATGCACAAGGACAAAAACGATTTGATTATATTGAAAAGTGATAACTTTACCATTTATCGTTTGGCCAACTCTGATGTGAAAGTATCCGAACCCAAAAATGTGAAAAATCGCTTTTTAACGATTGAATATAGGCATAAAAATATGGAAAGCCCGATTGATATTACATTACAAAAGAGCGATTTACTTGAAGACAATGAAATACTGTCTTTTACGTTTCTCAATAAACACTTGTTGTACAATTACTCGAATTTTGTGATTGACAACGAATACGCATTGTACATCGTGGATACGGATCTGAATACGTTGGAGCTAAATTATGATAAATACATTAAATTGACACAATCCGGATATGAAATCGCTTCGTTATAAGTATATAAAGATTTTTTTGTATGAATATATTAAGGAGAATGGCGTCCACAGCACTCCATAGTTTGAATGATAAATGGAATTATTATTACCATTTACCAGGCGATACTAACTGGTCTTTGTCTAGTTACAAACTTATAATGGGAAACATCGACAGTGCGGAAGCAGTGAAAAAGCTGAATTCTCTCATGAAGAATGGTATAATAAAGAATACAATGTTATTTGTTATGCGTTCAGGTATTACGCCAATGTGGGAAGACCCCAAAAACCGCAAAGGAGGATGTTTTTCATTTAAAGTGCTCAACAGACAAGTCAGTGAAATATGGAAAAGTTTGCTATGCGCATTATGTGGCGAGACTCTATTTATTGATAAAAACAAGAGTCAATTCATAAATGGAATTACCATTTCTCCTAAAAAAAATTTCTGTATTGTCAAAGTCTGGTTGTCCAGTTGCGACATCCAAGACCCAAATACAATCATTGATATACCGAATTTATCCAAAGCTGGATGCATATTCAAAAAACACGAGCCCGAGTTTTAGGTCTATAAAATATACGTTGATACTTATATTTTATTTTTTTGCCTGATAATATATATGCACTTTTTCTTCAAAAACACGCCAATGCAAATAGCTTTTCAATATGAGCTCAGCTATATACTCATACCATTGTGTGTGTTCATTTACTACTATTTTACAATAAGCAGACCAATACTGATTTATCATATAGCGATTATAGGTTTCATCGGTACTATCGACACATTGTATAAGATGGGAAAATACAACGGTTATTTAAGCACCGCATTGAGCGTCATGATTCATGGAGCGCTATTAATCGTATTGTGCGATTTATATAAATACGACTTTAACGTATATTCGCTGCTATTACTGGCTGTTGCCAATATAATAATCATATACTTGCCTTATTGGCCATATAAATTCGATAAATGCACAATCCAGACGATGTATAATATATGCTATTTATCGTTATTTCTCATACGTAAATACGTTTGAAATCTTTGCGCAAAAGCTCGAGTAAATATAGATTTGTCAAAGAAATCCATAAAATAAAGGATGGTTTATACCAATCATACAATAAATTTTTATCAAATATTCTGCTATACATATAAGCGGATGATAATGATAGTACGGAGTATTTGTAAATAAAATTTATCAAGGGTTTCATGTCATATAAATTATAGATATTTTTATGACTTATTCAAAAAGAGCGATATACACCAGGAACAATCCGAAGAAATTCTTCGAGAAAATATCCAGTATATTGTACCCGATGTTTTTCATAGTATATGGTAATAAAGCAGCGACGCCGTAAAGACTCCATAACGACGCGAATATATAAAACAACACTCTTCCGCGAGACGAATATTTGGCATACTTGTCATAAATATAATAAAAATAAATAATGAAAGGTACAAACCCAAACGCCACTGATTCGACGGTTTTCAATATATTTATTTCACCTAAATATCCGAAGAAAAGCATCAAAAAGTTGAGCAATAACACGAAGTATAAATCGAAGCTGTGTTTTGTGAAACTGTTTCCCAAATAATCCCACGTCGTCCAATCGAACGCTTCTTCTTCGGGTTTAATGACTTTATTTCCATTTCGCAAATATTCTAGATACACGATAAATATGAACAACATACTTGGAGTTGTTAGAACCCAGTCGTAATAACGTTTAGGTGTAATGTTTTTTTCGGTGGATATTGAATAAGCCAACCAAACATAAAAAACAAGTTCGACAAACTGGACAAAGACTTCGATTCCTATGAGGCCTTTCAATAATTGTTTGTCACCCGAATAAGAAAATGTCAAAGCATATGAATCAATGAGACCAGTAACCACTTGCGCAATTAATGATATATTCACAGTTTTTTCGAGTAAATTCATGATATTATATATATTTACATTCGGAAAAAATACTGCAAATATATATATGTATTGTTGTAGTCATAATAAAACCGCCAAATTTTGTATCAGAAAACGCGACAAAAAACGCTTCAAATTACCGCGTAAATTTTCCAGAAAACAATGTAAAAAACCAAGAGGATTCACCATGCGTTCATCGTGTGCGCCGTACAAAGGATGTAAAAAATCAGTTCGAAAACTCATCGCTTAACGATTCACAACTCGATAAATCATCGAATTCCGCGGAATATATCACTTTGTTAGGCATTGTATGTGCTTCGCTTTCGTAAAAAAACTCCCATTCTAAATACGCGGTTTCCACAATGCAGTCGTATATTTTCCCTTCGAATTGACTGAATACGCCTTCGTTTATGGTCGAGTTTTGCGGGAAAATGTTCAGCGGTTCGTTTCCGTATCCACCCAAACGATTGGCTAAAATATGTCCCGCGTCACAACTCTGCTCACCGTCGTCCTCTAACATACGAGAGTACGACCGCGTGCATGAAGTAGTTTCTGAACCATGATTCAATGATTCTACGTTGATTATTCCCTGGGCTTTCACCACCACCGGAAAATCCGAGTGATTTTCATAAATATATGTCATATTTGCGTAACCATTTCCCATAATAATATTATTTTCTCCATATTGTGGGCAGGGCACCGTGGTACAAACACAATAGTCACCATTTTGTGAGTGAGCTACGCAAAATAGCCAAAATATCATGAACCAGGGGAATTTCATTATATATTTATACACTATAAAAATCATTTATGCGCTGGGTAAGCTCGCTAAACACAACTTAATTGAACCGAGACTAGCAACGTCGTATTTAACAATCAACGGCAAATCATTGCCAATATATATTTCTAAATTAGAACAAAGCGGCGTACATTTAATGAAATGACTGAGACTCTTTAGACTATATTCGCCTTGGACCACCACACTAGCATCCGGCTTGTTGATAAACTCCATGTATCCATCTGACTCGGTGCGAAAAATTCGCGACGACGCAAAATTCCCTTCGCACGCAAATATCAAGTCATTTCCAACCGACTTTATTTCAATGCGGTCGGAAATACCGTTCATATCTCGCACAATCTTCTGGAAATCCGTGGTCGGAATATTAATCACGGTGCTATATTCAACATCCGGTATTTGCAACTCCTCGGTATCCGGCTCGATAAGTCGCAACTTCTGATTATAGTACTGCTTGATATTTCCATTTTCATATTGAAGCCCCAAATGCGATACCACGCCATCATGATAATCACTTTTATCAATATAAATGGATAAAGTGTCGTCGTTGGACATCGTGGAAATCACTTTGAACAAATGCAATGTGTTCGCACAAACGACTATTTTATCAGGGTCACAACGAAATGACTCGAACTTATTTTCATGCAACATCACATTCACTAAAATGGTATGAGTTTTGTCAAAGTTTATAATTTTCATTCCTTGTTTCGTAAAAGTAATCGTCGCGTCCGTCAATACGTCTTTCAATGCAGTTATCATATTTCTAATTGGCGATACTTGCACGCTCTTTATTTCCAATACGCGTTCATTACTCATAATAATTATATTTGTCGTTTTCGTTTATATTCATTTTTATGTAAATATAAACGCACCTCTTTATTCACAATTGCGATTCAGTTTTTTACATTGTTTTTTGGCGGCTTTTAACGCGGGGCTATTGGACGCACAACCTGTTTTCAATAAATGGTAATCTATTACCGACGCATTTCCACCAGTAAGTGTGCTTGCTAATCGAGCTAATCCCCAAGAACGCGCAGTTTGATTAGGTCGCGACCCCGAGCTATAATAAGCACCTTCTCCCTTATTTACTATTTTTTCTAAAGTCGCTAAACTACATTGAGTTTTTGACGCCAATGCTTTCGTTGGATTCGCATTTTCCACTCCATACATCTTTTGCAAGTTCTTCAAATGATTCGATTTCCGCGACTTAAATGATTTCACTTTCGGTCGGACATAATAGACGCCCTTTTTGTACATTTTCCGCGATTTATTGAGGTTTCTCTTTTGTTTCTTCGCATCTTTCTTGGTCAAATTCTTAGGAACATACCGCAACGGGACTTTAGTATTTGTATCTATATTTACACGCAGTGGATTCATATAATATATATACATGAAAAAATTGATTTATTTTTTTCATAACTTACGATATGTAAAATGTTTCCTCAAGCGCTGATAATGCATAACAATATCTTTCGTAAAACACATGAAATTGTGCCAGGGATGAACGTCGATGTCGAGTTTTTGGAGCAACTGCGACATACTATATACACCTATAAGTACAATAATGAAGTCATAAAAATAAAAGACGTGATATATAGTGTTTGTTATTACTTCGACGATTTGATGAATAATGTCTCAGATACTACTCCATTGGTTCGGTTCTTCATGGAGTTTATGGAACATTGTAACTATATCGAGGTCGAAGCCATGAGAATAAAGAAGGAACTGTTCGCAAAGATTCCTGACATTTTCACAACGGTTTTTGACAGTGATCCGGAAATATTCATTTTAGAGCCGTTGGAGAGACAGACAAATGCACCACCGCCGGATGAGCCATCGGTTGGATTGGTCATCGATTTCATGAGTAATTGGAGAGTTTGTACATACCATAAAAATCAAATGCAGTATGCAACGTGTGCGTATGTAAATAAGCTTGCGAATAAAATCAGTTATGTGAAGAGTCAAATCATAAAATTCGAATTGGCTCGGTTTGGAAAAATGTCCGGTACTGCGCTAGATATACTAATCAATGAAATGTTCGGATGGTTAATCGATTTAAAAGACGAAATGCGTAAATATACAAAAAGAGAATTGGCGCTAAATTACGACCAGAGTGTAGTCGAAATGCGTTACCATTCACAGGAACAATCGATAAGTCAAGTACTTTTTGAGCAATATCGCGGTTGCTGTACATTATATCCATACAATTTGCCGCGTTCTGTCATCAATGATTGCGCCGATAAGCCGGATTTATGGAATGTGGTGTGTAAAGAAAAAGGCATATTTGGTAAAGTGTTGAAATGCCCTGGTTCGAAGCAAAATAGTTAGATATATAGCTAGGTAGTTAGGAGTAAAAAAATATATTTATACTATATTTTTTACTGGTATTTGATATTTTTCAACGGATTATTTACACATATAGCGCCAGCATGCTCTGACTTAATCCCTCTTCCTTTTTCACTAGGATATCCACGTCGCTTCTCTTCACCGTAAATGGGAATGACACTTCCAACTTTATTTCCTTCGCAATCATATTATTTTCTCCGGTTTTTACCAGTCTAAATAAATTCAGCTTCGTGTGGATAATTTCCAAGCAGCGTTTTAAATTGCGCACTCCTTCTTCACCTTTGGTCATGCCACTGTTTGTGATAATATACTCGAGAGTTTCATTTGGAATGATGACGTCTTCCTCCTTAAAACTCACTTGTTCGCGAATTTTGGGCAGCAAATACTTTGTCGCAATCGTGACTTTTTCCTTTGTGCTGTATCCAGTGGTTTGAATCCGATACATTCTGTCTTTCAGAATCGGATTTACTTTCGACTCGTCATTGTAACTGAAGATAAACAAACACTTGGACAAATCGAAGTCAATATCCGCGAAATACTTGTCATGGAAAGACGAATTTTGCGTGGTATCCGTCAAATGTGTTAAAATCCCGATGATTTCTTCACCCTTTGCAGTATCACTGACTTTATCCAACTCGTCGAAATAAATCACTGGATTCATCGACTTGGATTCCATCAATATTTGCACGATTTTACCCCACGTACTTCCTTCATATGTATAAGAATGTCCCTCCAAGAAACTGCTGTCACTTGCTCCACCGAGCGCGATAAATGAGAATTCGCGCCCTAAAATTTTACTGATTCCGTCCTTAATCAATGACGTCTTTCCTGTCCCAGGCGGACCCTTAACTGCGATTGCAGTACCAAGAGCCGAAGGATTCGATATCCACTGACCAATCATTTGCAGAATTTGCATTTTGGCATCATTGAGACCATATACACAATTATCTAACTTATCTATTGCGCTTGACATAAACTCGGAACACTGGTCCAAACCGTTGTCCATTTTCACTTCTAGATCCTTATATCTGCCGAACGGAATACGCATAAACGCATCCACCCAGTTCTTGATTTTGTAATACTCATTATCACTTGGCTCCATTGTCTTCAAAATATTGAGCTTTTGCATGACCGCAGCCTTATACTTATTGGGTACTTGTGACTCCAATAGCGAAACTCGATAAGGCACATTTACTTGAATCTGCTCATTCACTTCCTTCAAATCCTTCATAATCTTTATTTGTTCCTTATTCGACAATTTCTTCTTGAAATATTCCATTTCATTGGTCGTCTTCTGCTTATGACACGTAATCAACTTGTGATAGTGTTTGGTGTTATGGTCGCGCGCCTTTTTCACAAGCTTCTTTATCGAATCCTTTGTTTTATCAAGAGACTTCAATAGCGTTTTACTATCGGGCTTATCGTGTAGCTTCTTCGATAAATACTTTTTCATATCGACCAAGTCGTTATATTCACTTTCAAATTTGTTGTTCATTGGTTCGTCGCTGTCGTAACTATCGGATGTCTTGTTTTTCGATACCTTTTTCTTTGATTTCTTCACATCTTCGCTTTTCTTTGTTTCTTCCGGTAGAGCGACGTCTTCATATGACTCTTTCATGAACATTTTTTCATCATCACTATCACATTCCTCATTTTCATCGTCAATGAGCTCCTCGGTTTCATCTTCTTCTTCGCCCCCAAAACCGAATATGATATTGATTTTGCCATCTCCGCCCTCGCCTTTCATGTACTCTTCATATTCCTCATCGCTATCTGTTTCAGACTCCGACTCTTCTTCGCGCTGGCGACGCTTCTTCTTAATGCGCTTAGACTTACGCTTTCTCGATTTTTTCTCGTCTTCTTCGGCGCGTTTCTTCGAATATTTACTTGGAAACATTTCGGATACAATTTTTCTGATTTTCTTTTCACTAATGTCTTTCTTTGGCACGTAAGAAGAGTCGTCGGATTCATCGGATTCATCGTTTTCTTCAGAAGATTCTGTTTCTTCCTCTTCTTCTTCCTCTTCTGTGCTACAGTCTTCTTCTTCGCTATAAGTATCAGTGCTACCAATAGATTCTTCGCTATCTGAATCACTTTCGCACTTCTTTTTACGAAGATGCTTACTGTCGCTGCGCTTGTCAGTTCTGTTACCACGTGCCATCTTAAGATATAACAATCAAATGATTTTATACCTCTTTCTATAGAATCATTTTTAGAATCAATTTTTTTTATTAAATACATGAAAAAAGGTTTTATATCTATCTAACTACCTAACTACAAATTTCTAACTATACTTTACCGGAATGCCATTCCCACAACATCTCAATACTGGCAGGGATTTCGCAGTTGGGGTCTGCATAAATATACTCGACCAAGTAGTCTGTCAAAAAGTATATTCTAGGACCTCTGCCAACAGCATCATAGACCTGAAATATATCACCATTTGACGCGCGAAACAGCTTGTGCTTTCTTGCGCCACCACTTGACTGTCCATATTCCACGATCTGGATTTCACTATTTTCCATGAATTCGCGAATGATTCGCCGCGCATTCTCAAAATAATGATGAGAAATCTCGGCGTGTACCATTCCAGTAGGTATGTACATTTGTTCGGCATACAAGTTTTGTGACAAAGTCTCGAGGTGGCTAATCTCGAGTCTCTGCGGTTCCGCTAACCAAGACATAAGCTCACGTTCATACATTGGCGGCAAATTCTCATGCGACAATGGAGTCGGAATAAGACTTGATACTGTAGTATCGATCATGTTGTTAATCATGTTGGTTGTCATGCTTGGTATCTAATCTGGCTGTAATTTTATGCGTACCTCATCATCTTCAAAAAAACAATCAATTTTTTTGGAAATTCATATAAAATAGGGTTTATTTTACATGAATTTTTGTATATGCTTATTTTTTAGAAATGTTAAACCATATCACGCAGGTCTCTAATTAATGCATCAGTGTCAAATGGGTGCGTAGCATATTTCAAATTGAATAAATATTTTTTAACCACAATTTCTATCACTTTTGAGATATAAATTTTGACCTTTTTCTCATTGGCTACATCCGCTTTCAAAAAGTCGATGACCTCCAAAAACATGATAAGAAAACTCCAAACGTCACAATTTTTTACATATACTTCATAAAAATATGATTTCAAATCAAACGTTTTCGTATTTTTATCGGTGTATTTCATTATAATTTTCGCCAAATATGCTAAAACCGTCTCTCTTAAATCGTGTATGTTGAGGTACCAAAGTATTTCGTCCAGTGATTCATAATGCCCCCGAATTTCATGTGGATGTAAAATATGACTGCAAAGAATTTCCGCATTTTCTTCATTTAATTCGACTTTTTGGAAATATTCGCGTATTGCATCTTCGTGCTCAAATAATATGACCGCAAAACAAATATTGTAATGAAATCGCTTTGGAATTATTTCATGTTTTTCATTCAAATTATAGGTGTATCCCCAATCGATGAGTTTAATATGTTTGTTATAAAGTAGGTTCGGCAATTTAATGTCACTATGAATAATTCCCGCCGCGTTCATGGGTAAAATTCCGTCTTGGAAAAATGTCGTTATCTTATTGTGAAACTCTATCAGTTCGGCATAATTTTCGACAGAGCGGGCGACTTTTTTCAGTGAAATACCACCATATTCCATTTGCAAGACCAATAATTTTTTCAAGTTACGATTTATATTTTTTTGCGTTATGTTTTTGTGTTCAAGTGCCGTACAAGGCATATTTATTTTATCAGATACCGACAGTTTATGAGGTGCGCATATTATTGCATCTATGATAAAATAATCTTGATAATGCGGTATTTTTTTCAATACTTTTTGTATAGATATTATGGTATTGTATTCATTCAGTGCGTTTTTTTTCGTTTGAAGTTTCGAAATTCCATCTCTTTTTCGAGTTTTATTTGCGCAACGTAATGGTGGTCTAAATACACATCCAAAGCCACCGCTATCTATCATTGCTCCTCCCTTCATTATAATATAATATCATAAAAAATTGAAACGGAAATAATATAATATAAATACATAATATAATACATAGTAATGTCTGTAATGAATCCGTCGAAGATTATTGGTATTCAATTTAGTATTTTGTCGCCTGATGAAATCCGGAAAAATTCGGTAGTTGAAGTAACCAATAGGGAAACATATATAAATAATAAACCCGTTACTGGTGGATTGTTTGACCCTCGCATGGGTGTGTTGGAACCAGGTTCCATATGTCCGACAGATGGTTTTACATACATTCATACTCCTGGATATTTCGGTCACATCGAACTTGCGCGTCCGGTCTTGTTTATTCAGCATTTGAAAGATATCATGAAAATTCTCAAATGTGTTTGCTTTAAATGTAGCAAGTTGAAGATAAACAAACAGTCGTACTCATATTTACTTGAAATGCGGCCAGAAAAGCGATGGGATGTTCTTTCTAAAATGGCGGAGAAAGTGAGCAGATGCGGCGACGCTACGAGCGATGGATGCGGTTGCAAACAGCCCGATAAAATCACGCTGTTCGAAATGGCCACAATTTATGCGGAATGGAAGGACATGGGTGAAGACGGAGGGAAAGCCAGCGTTCATTTGACCCCGGAATGGATTTTGAAAATATTCAAGCGTATCAGCGACGATGACGTGAATTTTATGGGATTCAGTCCAGTTTGGTCGCGTCCCGAGTGGATGATATGTAGCGTTCTTCCCGTGGCGCCTCCTGCGGTGCGACCGTCTGTCAAACATGATGCTCAGCAACGCAGTGAAGATGATTTGACGCATATTTACAGCAATATTATCCGTACGAATAAAGACCTCCAAGAGAAAATCGAGAGCAATGCGAACGCGAATGTAATTGACGGTTTGACCAAACTTTTACAGTATTTCGTCGCCATGATTGCTAACAACAAAACGAAGGGAGCAGCACCTTTAGCTCAACGGTCAGGTCGTCCATTTCAGTGTATCGCAGGACGTATAAACAGCAAAAATGGACGTATTCGCGGGAATCTCATGGGAAAACGTGTCGATTTTAGCGCCCGTTCAGTTATTAGCGGTGACCCGAATTTGTCCATTAAACAACTCGGTGTGCCCATGAAAATAGCGCGAAATATCACTAAACCTATCAAAGTAAATGACAAAAATCGCGACTATTTGATGAAACTCGTACAAAACGGTCCTGATGGCGGCGCTAATGGAGAACCCGGTGCCAAAATTTTGGAACGCAAAAATGGACAAAACATCTCCTTGCGATACGTCGATAGAAACTCTATCGTTCTACACAATGGCGACATTGTTCATCGACACATGATGGACGGCGATGTCGTTTTGTTTAACAGACAACCATCTCTGCATAGAATGTCGATGATGGGTCATATCGTTAAGGTGATGAAAAATGGTGACACATTTCGCATGAATGTTGCTGTGACAAAACCATACAATGCTGATCAACTTCTCCAATCAAGGTCAGCAACAGGGGGACTGAAAAGGTTGATACCTCCTAGTGTATAAATGTAATAAATGTTTCAGGCAAAGAAAATAAAGAAATATATCATTAATTATATATGGGTGATACTAAACAAGAAAACGTCAAAAAATGTATTGAGTGTTCTATAGAAAAAAAAGAATTCGATTATAGATTAAAAGGAAAGTACAGGGAAAATATTTGTATAGTTTGTGCAAATAGTAGGCGAAGAGAAAAATACAAAACCAATGAATCGATTCGTCAAAGGTGTATAGACAGTGCAACTGCTTTCAAAATGAAAAAAAAGGCTATAAAATATCAAATATTAAAGGCCGAACAAGAAGAAATAGGAATTGATAATATTACTTGTAGATACTGTTTCGAGATAAAACATAAAGACAGATTTAGATGGAACCGTAAAAAATGCCGTGACTGTGAGAGAGATGAACCTAAAGAAAAATTCAAACGCTATGTAAGAACAAGAATATATAATTGTTTGAAGTTTCATAAAGCCAAAAGCTCTATTGAATATTTAGGAACATCTACTAAGGATTATTTAGATTGGATAACGACTTACAATAGTGATTTCAATTTAGACAATTACGGTCATGTATGGCATATCGATCATGTAATACCTATTTCACATTTCGACTTATCGCAAGAACATCAACAATTCTTAGCTTTTAATTGGAGAAATACGATGCCTCTTTCGGCCAAAGAAAATTTGAAGAAAAATAATCGAATTGATATTAAACAAATATACGAACATTTCAAAAAATTAGAGGAATATCACACCTGTAAAAATATGACACTACCTGAAACATTTATAAATTTATATGCAACACACCTTGATGCTGGAACGTCCTTAGAGTCTTAACTACCACCCCATAAATGGAAACGTTATTGGGGGAACTCGGTTAATTGCCGAACCCAATGGTCATAATGTTAAGAATTGGATAATCAGCAGCGTTACTGTCTAAGTCCGTTATGATAGGATATGACAGGCGTTCAGAGACTGAACGGGTGTGGGTGAATGATGAAGGATTAACCATCCAGAGTTTGCTTAAGATACAGTCCGACCCTTTTGGAAACATTTGGGATTTTATAACTGCATTTATGCAGTCATCGTTTGATGGAGATGAAATGAATATGCACATAGCACAAAATGTGTTGGCGGAAACAGAGCTGCGTCATTTGGCAGCAATACCATATCAAATAATAAGTCCGGGGTCCAGTTCCCCCATCGTGGGTATTTTCCAAGACTCACTTTTGGGTTCATACAGATTCACGAGACCCAATATAAAATTCAGTCAAAGAGAGGCAATGAATATGCTGATGTGTTACAAATACGTGAATACAAAAGCTTTGCGCGAAGGGCCAAAGTTATCAAGTTTCGATTTGTTATCGCAAATCATGAGTCCTTTGACACTGCAATATAAAAATAGTTTATTCGACGATGGCGAAGATTTCAGTACATCTAACAATGTATTGGAAATACGCAACGGTAAGTACATTCGAGGACAAATCGACAAATCTGTAGTAATGAGTGGCACAAAGGGAATACTACATAGAACATTCAACGATTTCGGACACTCAGCATGTTCAGATTTTATCGACGATTTACAGAATATTGTGACAGAGTACATGAAAACAAGCGCATATAGTGTGGGTATAAGCGATTTGATTGCCGATGATACCACTAAGCAGCGCGTTATTCAAGCCATTACCAAGCAGAAAATGGAGGTGCAGACGATAATCGAGAAGGTGCATTTGGGCATTTTCGACAACAAGACATCGAAAACTAACAAAGACGAGTTCGAAATGCAGGTGAATCAGATACTGGATAAAGCAATGAATGAGTCCGGTAAAATTGCGCGCAACAGTTTGAGCAAAGACAACCGTTTCTTGATGATTGTGAAATCTGGGTCAAAGGGTAGTATGACAAATATTACGCAGATGATTACTGGTCTTGGGCAACAAAACGTCGATGGTCGCCGAATTCCTTATGGATTCGACAATCGCACATTGCCTCACTACAGTAAATACGATGATGGACCCAACGCTCGCGGATTTGTTGAAAACTCCTACATTTCCGGCTTGACCGCACAAGAGCTCTTCTTCCACGCTATGGGTGGTCGTGTTGGTCTCATTGATACAGCGGTGAAGACTTCGCAGACAGGATATATTCAACGCAGATTAATCAAGGGTCTGGAAGACCTGAAAGTCGAGTACGACATGACTGTGCGAAATAACAAAGGTAAAATCGTGGAGTTTGCGTATGGCGACGATCATATGAACACTTGTCGTCTGGAAACGCAGTTTGTCCCATTGGTTTCCATGTCCATTGAGGATATATACATGCATTATGATATTGCCGGATTACAGGAGAAAGACAAAGATTTGATGTCTATTTACGAATCGAGCACATTGAAGCGACTGAAGAAGGAGCGTGCGGCCACTAAGGACAGGTGTAAAAAATACATTGATTATATGATTGAACATCGAAATGAATTGGTAGAAAAGGTGTTTTTGAAGAAGGACGACAACAAAATCAAATTGCCGGTGTCTTTCGCACATATTATAGCAAACGTACAAGGACAACTGGCACTCAATGCGAATTCACTTGTCAATATCACACCGAGAGAAGCGTTTGAACTCATTGAACAATATTACGACAAGATGACTAGATATATGGGAGTTCCTCCTTCCAAATTATTTGAAATCATGTATTATTATTATTTGAGCCCGAAGGATTTATTGGTGATAAAACGATTTCACAAGGATGCTCTTATCATGGTACTCGAGAACATCGTCCGGAAGTATAAGACATCCATCGTTCATCCAGGTGAAATGGTCGGTGTTATTGCGGGACAATCCATTGGAGAACCTGCCACACAGATGACTCTCAATACTTTCCACCACGCAGGTGTAGGAAGCAAGTCCAATGTGACTCGTGGTGTGCCTCGCATTGAAGAACTGTTGCGTTTGACTAAGAATCCGAAAAATCCGTCTTTAACCATTCATTTGAAAGAGTCGGAGGAAACCAACAAGGAACGAGCCACGAAATACGCGAACATGATTGAATATACCAAATTACACGATTTGGTGAAGAGCATTCAAATATATTTCGATCCAAATGAGCGTTCGACTTTCATCGAGGAAGACAAACTATTATTGGACCAATATTATGAGTATGAAGACATGCTCACCGAATGTATGAATATTGTTGTAGATAAACCGGAGTATAGTAAATGGATAACGCGCATTGAGATTGACCCCGAAATCCTTTTGAACAAAAACATTACAATGGACGATATCAACTTTGCCATTAAAAACAGTTCATTTGGCAGCAAGGTTCATTGCATTTACTCCGACTATAACAGTGATAAACTCATTTTCAGAATTCGCACCATCATGACAAAGTCGAATAAGCGTTCATTGGACCAATCAGATGAAATATACATGCTAAAAGATTTCCAAGATTCCTTGTTGAATAACATCATATTGCGCGGTGTAAATGGTATCACAAATGTCATGCCGCGAAAGTTGCCAAATATGGTTTCTCTGGAGGATGGAAAATATGTGAAAAAAGATGTGTATGTACTGGACACGGTTGGTACAAATATGATGGACACACTAGCTTTATCATACATTGACAGTAAGCGCACATATAGTAATGATGTTCGTGAAATATGCGCCGTGTTGGGTATGGAGGCAGCTCGTCAAGTATTGTTCAATGAATTTTCCGAGGTCATGAGTTTCGCCGGCCTCTCGGTAAATTATCATCATTTGAATTTGTTGTGCGACAGAATGACCATGCGCAATGAGATGACTCCTATATTCCGTTCTGGTTTGCTCAATGATGATATTGGACCTATTGCTAAAGCCACATTCGAAGTTCAAACGGAAGTATTGCTTACTGCGGCGAGACATGCAGACTTTGACCATATGCGCGGTGTCAGCTCTAATGTCATGTGTGGTCAATACGGCAATTATGGAACAGGTGCTTTCAATGTGTTACTTGATATGAACGAAATGAAGAAACTCGCTGACGTTGAGGACACGAAAACGAAATCCATCGATGAAATGTTCGACTTGAAGGCGGATACTCTGGAGTGTGACCGTTCAAATATCGAAATCAAGAATAACTTGTTCAATATCAAAGCGACAAACACGAATGTATGCGATGATGACTACAACATGGGTTTCTAAATTACTAAATAATTACACTTTATATTTACTAAAATGTAATTTATTTTTTTTGACGTCTCATAGTACGTCTTTTTCTGCGACCGCCTTCTTTACGCGTGTTTGTCTTGGCTATATCATTTCCCACCATTTTCGTGTATGATTATTACGCGTTTTGAACGTTCGATTTTTCATAGTCTTTTTTATGTGTTCTCTATGTGTTTGAGATAGTGTTTTTTTCAAAGAAAATGACAAAATATCCTTTTTCATTGATTCAGATAAGTTGCCTTCACCTTTGTTTCGCTGATATTGCAACCCTTCTTTTTCCTTTTGTGAAAAACCATAATATTTTTCCAAATATGCATCGTTTATTTGTTCTAATTTCAATGGCATCTTTGAAACATCCGGAAACAAAGAAAATGTTCGGGTACTAAGAAATTTCTGAGCAGTTTTCAAAGAATTGATTAAAGTCAATGCTAAATTTGTCATAAAAAACGCTTGAATCTTCTTGAGATTCTCAATGTTATTGTCTGGTAAATGCAGCACATATGACGAACGACCTCCGACATCTAATATACCCTCGCTATCCAATAGGGGATATCCCATCGAATAATTCGGAAAAACGAGTTTCGGTCGTCCGTTTTGAAGAACACTGGCGCCATGAGCATATGAAAGATACATTTTTTTATGAACATAATTTACCAAAGGGAAACAGTGACTCTGGCTATAGGACTTCGAATATGATTTTTCATCCTTTTTTATTTTCGCAGGGGTAAAAGAATAGTAATTCGACAAAGAATTGGTATTTTTACTTAGCACTCGCTTTATGAGTTGAATGTTACGATTGGGGATGAATTGATGTTTATAAATGTTGAAATCTACGAATTCATCGAACACTATATCATGAATCTTTGTAAAATCGCGAGTAGAAGACTTCTGAATCAAATAGTAACACAGCGGTAAAGAACCGGCTTTTTTGTCAAAGAGTTTATACGCATGAACCACATCAAAGTTTTTAATATACAAAATCTGGTATTTTAACATTTTCTTTGACAAAGGCGACTTCAGTTCCGTCCAACTATTCGGCGTGAAAAAAAGTAAATACTTATCGTCATTCACAATATCAATGCACATATCTACTATTTTGTTCCATATGACGCTTAATCCGGTGTCACTTCGACCTTTTCCGCGCATTCCGTTTTTATTATACGGTGGATTACCATAAATCACGTCAAATTTAGAAACACCGAATTGTTTCTGCCATTTTTCTGTATCCAAAACATCGCACATGCAAACATTTACGTTGGCTCCAAAGATTTTACGCACTTCTTTGACATTACTCTCCGTTATTTCTACCATGTATATCATATTTTTTATAATATGTTCCCGACGTTTCGCGTCGTTGGATTCCCACGATTTTAGCCCCTCATCTAATAAATGGAACACGACCATGGAGAAATTACCTATACCGCATCCAGGGTCCAACCACTTCAATCGGGGATTTTTCCATACATTTGCGGGTAATTTGTCCAACATTTCCGTTATTAAATGAAAAGGGGTAAATACTTCGCCCAATTCCACTTTCTTAGATTGTTTAACACCTAAATCGTTTTTAATCATTTTATCGATGTCTGACAAAGATTTGTCGTAAATAAGAGGCATATACTAATATATATACACAATAAAAATGCGTTGAATTTTTCTAATATGACTTTTCAATATATTATATAAAAATCTGTAACAATATATAGCATGTACGTATATCTCCTGAAATGTTCCGATGGTACAACGTATGTGGGTGCAACAATAGATGTGAATCGTCGGTTAAGGCAACATAACAATGAAATCAAGGGAGGTGCATTTGCCACTACTACGAAAGCGAAACAGGGAAAAACATGGCAAAGAATTTGTTATGTAGGAAATTTTCCCGATTGGAAATCTACTTTACAATTCGAATGGCGATGGAAACAACTCTCGAGAAAATACTCATGTAGCATACCGCCAATTGACCGACGCCTAATGGCATTGAATACACTTCTATCATTTGATAAATCAACCACCGCGGCGATTCCATTCTCGGAATGGGAAACCAAGCCCCATTTATATTGCGAAACTGAGTTCGAATTATTTTCCATGTATTTGAACGATGATTCAGATACATACACGATTTCATAATTATTTGGTAACCTTCGCCACATATTTCTGCGATTTTAATTTGTCTGGTACTGCAATATCATAATTGATTTCACCGACAAAATCATTTAATACTTCTAATTCGTTGAAATAATCATGTGTTACCAATGCATCGACTAGTAGTATTTCGTCTTTATTAACATTATAATTCATGTTACTAAAACTCAAAAAACGATTGGGGTCTAATACAAAAGCGCGAATGCTATATACACGCAACAATTCGTCGGCCAGTTTCACATAATAAAACACAGAATTTTCTATATCTGGTTGCAATAAATGCATTTCCGGGATTTCAAACACGCAGAATTCGCCTTGGTGATTACACGTCGATTTGCCTTTACAATTTCGGAAGCAGCTCTGAACCTCTTCAATTTTCCCAACATTGACATTCTTGAATTCCACATGTTTCGACGCGACTTCTTCTAAATGCTTACATAACTCGCGTATTTTCGATTCATAATTTTTATCGTCGTCTTCTATAATGGCGCTTATTTTCGTCTTATGGGCTTTATTTTCATGACGATTCAATAATATACGTAATATTGTGCGAAACATCAAATAATATTGTGTTTCCAGATGGACATGCTTCACCTTTTCCAGCTGTTTATCGCCGCGTTTATTTAATGTAGTAGATGTATCGGCTTCGCTATAATCACTGCTGTGTTCGACCGTCAAATCGTCGTGGATTTCAGTTAAAGGAATCATTGGATGCACTTTTACATATTGATTGCTGTTTGTTCTTATTCCATGTACCATACCTTCATATGATACCTTTTTCATGGGTTTACATGGAATAGAACCCCGACATTTGTCATATATTTCATTGAGTTTTCTCACTGTTGTTTCATAATCTTTGTATAAATTTATATCATTTACAAATTTGATACTGGATTTATTTCCCCTTTCAAACAGCGAGGAAGGAAGACATGGAATAAATATACCAGCATAAAGCCCAACAACTTTGTTTTGGTAATTCGACACTTTACTTTTGACTACGACTCCATGTTTGTCTAATTCACTTTCCATGACAGAAGCAACTATTGCTTTGTCATATTCGTAAGCTAAAAGACTCTTTTTGGGACGACAAAATTGCTCCATATTGGCTTTCACAAATTCCAATGCATCTTTAACAAGCGGTTCATCATTTGATAGCATTTTCTTTGGCGTTTTCTTTCCTTCTTGATAACAAACAATTTCATAAAAATCTCCTTGTTTCAATAATATCAAAGTTTTGCGATGTTCGTCAAAGAACCGTTGGGAATATGGATTCGTGGGACAAAGAATATGAAAATTTCCGTTTTGTATTTCTAAGATTACCAAATTTATTCCGCCTCGAAACAGTTGAAGATTGGGCTCGCTCACGATTTCCCAAAGAAAAGTATGGTCGATAAATGCCGAATCGTCTTGGATATATTTCAAGAAATTTTCGAATGAACTGACACTTTCTTTGAAAAACTGGACATCATCCTTGGAATTTAAGTCCAAAAGTTTATATAAAGTTGATTTTTTGTATGGTTCAATATCTACACGAGACGCATTTTTTGACCTGAAAATACTTACGAAGGAAGCGTTGTTAAAACTGATGAAACTGTCTAATGTCAAAGAGTTGCAAATAATAATCCGCATTTGTTCGATGCTTTTCGTCTTTTTATGTTCTTCCGCGTACGCACTGGCAATCGCTCCAATAAAGGAGGATAATATATTCTGCTCACTTCCTACGCGCAACAAACATTTGACTTCGGGCTTCAACAATGATGGATTATCAGCGGATATAAACGTCTTATTGTCGTTATTGAAAAACAATTGGGCGGGCAAAGGTAAGAATCCGAGTCGCTCTTCTGGAACTGGATATTTGATAGAATCGACGATGTAATTATATGATTTTTCGATTTTCTTTGGCGCCTCGACTTTACGTGGTCTTTTGAAACAACAAGGGACGCTGTATCCATCCGGGTGTGCATTATGAATCAGTCCTGGATATTGATAAATGTATTCCCCTTTGCTGTTGATATGTTGTTTCGGCGCTTTAAATTCATAAATATAAGAACCTTCCGGAATAATTTTCACCCCCTGAGGTATGATTGCATTAGGCTCTTTATCGGTAATTTTTTTCACTTGGTCCTCTGTTAAACTAGTATTATCTTTAAGCGACCAATATCTCGGACATATGTACCAATATGGTTCATCTTTGACACTATATTCCAGTGCATCTGTGTAAGACCCACGATGCTTTTCCTCGATATTTTCCATCTCCTTTTTATTCAATATAACCGGCTGTCTTCGATCCGCCAATGAACAAGTACGCGAATAAGAGTTGAATTTACCACTGTCCTTTTTCAAAATGAAACCCGGTTCACGCTTCTCCATGCGGGCATAAAAAGGATTCGGGCTATTCAGTTTCATGCCAGTAACGTTTATTTTCAAATCATCACTGCCTCCTCCACCGGAAATTTCTTCGTCGTCTTCTTCGTCCATCATTCCGAAAGTATCATCTTCGTCGTCTTCTTCATCCATCATTCCGAAAGTATCATCTTCGGTTATACCGGTAATAACATCAGTTTCACCGACAGTGAAAAAGTCGGTATCGATTGTTGTATCCGCCTGAACTGCGGTGATTATGGATGCTTGTTTGGTTTTCTCTATGACTGTTTCGTCGATTTTCTTTTTTGTCAAAGATTTGATTAATTCGATATGTTCCTCCATGTCTCCGCTATTTTGGAACAGTTTCAACATGGCATCGAAGTATGATTTTAATACTTCTATATAAGCAATGTCATTTATATTTGATGTAACAATCTTCAATATATTCCGCGATTTTTGCAAAGAAATGGACACAGGGAAACCAATATCATCTACCAACTCGCCATTTAATATTTTATGTTCTCCGAAAAAATCCTTCACATTCTCTATTGCGTCTTCTTCGTTTAAATGCATTTCTCGCATTACCGCGGTGACAATTTCCTGAACATCTTCGGTTTTCTTCCGCATTACTGTGATAAACTCATCGATTGCATTCATTGAAATATAATTATTCACGCGTTTGAACATGAGGTGTGCGCCATTTTCCGAGTCAATATCGGTTTCGTTCAATAAAAACAAAGAATAAAGTAAATTTCTGTATATCGATAAGTCCATTTTTTTCGATATTTTCAAAGAATACACATATTGTATATTTTTGATGGTAATATTATTATGTACCAATTGAATGTATGAATTCATGCTATATCCCAAAGGTTCAATGTAATCATCTAGCGTTTCTATGACATCGTCAAATACCTTTTTAACAAATACCTCTATTTCATTGACATCAATACTTTTATTGAATGCTCCACTAACAACAATTTGTCCATTTTTATGGATGACCACATATAACGATTTCTGCTCAACATGTAATTGCTTTGTTATAACTAATGCAATCTGTTGTCGCCTGCCAATTTCCCGCGAATATTTAAGTACTTCTGATACTTTTAAATAAGGAACCTTCCTTCCATTTTTGGCCGTTCTATCGCTATATAGACGATAAAATGTATCCCGATTGGAACCCGGATTATATTTGATATAAGGTATATCTTTGGTACTATGAATACATTTGAAAATCGCATCTAGTGGAAATATACTATATTGCGTTCTTAAAGCAATTTCGAATGATTTTACGCCGATTTCTTTATAATCTAAGTCGCCTTTTACAAGATGGTTAATATTATTAACTGCATCAACGCAATCATATAACTTTAACAACTCTTCGGGTATTCTTTTTTTGTTGTTTTGAATAAGTTTATTCCGAGTCGACGCCAATTTTGACAAAGAATTTATATCTTCTTTGAATAATAAAGGATAATACATTTTTATCACATCGGTGTCATCTAAGTGCGCAATTACATCCGCGCAAGGACAAGCATAAATTGTAGTTGAACTAGGTAAATAGTGCAATAAGACTGAATTTTCCAGATTATATAGAATCTTGGTTTGTCCCTTGTAATTATATGGTTCTACGGGAAAACTATAGTCATAAATACCATCATAATCGTGACCTACTAATTTTTTCACATAATATACGTCATCTTTATGTTTTATGTTCTTTCTCATGTCAGAATTATCCAAAAGCTCGTCAATCACTTCATCCGAAAGAGTCATTATTTCTTTTCCGAATAGATACAGTTCTTCGTAGCAATACTCGAAATCCAATGTCAATAAAATCTTATTTTTAATGGTCTGTATATTATCGTCGCGATAGATTCGGTATTTTGAAAAGACGATTTTATCCTCCGGGAAACTACGCTTTTCACTTTCACTTAAATGCTCTCTATAATTCTCTTTATCGCCGAAAAATATCAATATTGAATCTTCTGTCTTAACGATTACTTTGAATATACTCATATACTAAATATGACTATATTTTTTATATTCTATGCATCATAATACGGATTATCGGTGATTTTCATGCTACAGTATTCTTTCGGCCGTTTTTTGTAATCTTCTGGGTCATGTATCCCACATGATTTGGCTTCCTCTAACAAAAATTTGAAATTATCCCAAAATTCGGTCTTATGTCCAATTGATTTTGTCATAACATGCGACAGCTCATGTATGGTAACAAACATTAATGTATGCTCGTCTATAAGCTCACCATTTTCACCCTTTTTCTTGTTTAAACAAAACGCCAGCTTCTCTCCTTTGTTTTCACTATATGCAGTATATTGACTGGTAGGTAGAGTTTCAACAATGCGTTGCGGATTATATCCATTCACCAGTCGTCGCACTGCCTCGTTATCCGGGTACTTTTCAGAAACGAAATTTACTAAAGTTTTCGATTTTTCAGTGGTGGATGCTAAAAGGTCAGCAGCCTCTTGCATACGCTCTCTTTCACGAACGCAATATTTATTGCCATCTACTGTTGATACAATACACTTTAACTGAAACGTATCCGAATCAAAATAAATATATACGATTGTAAGTAAGATAAATATTACGATAATTGTTCCAAACACATCTATTTTTTCCATTATATATATAGCATTCATTTTTGGCATTAACAATATAAATAATAACTTGTATATAGTAATTATTTATTTAACATCCGACCTTCAAGTCACCACGAATGGCATCAGGTTCAATTGTGCTCATGTTAATATTGCACAGTCCTTGATTAGACTTAGGGATAACGGGGTCAGGGCGAAGCTGCTGGTTGGCGTTTCTCAACACCGAACCAACTGTATCTAAACCTTGATGAACACCAGCTTGTAACATATCAGGCATCACGACACCATTGCTATTCTGCTCAACATTTAGGTTGTTCCATTCGCTGTTGCTATCCTTTGGTAATAAGTCCGAACCAGATAAAGCACCGGTCTCAGTATAATCCACATTTGAAGTCATGGACGTTTGGCCAACCGGGGCAGGTTCTGCCTTCATCGCCATTTGTTGTTGAGTCACCATAGGAGCGGTCTCAATTTTCTTTGCGGCAGATGTGCTCATAAAGTAATAAATACCGCCAGCCAATAGAAGAAGAGCTAAAATAAGATAAAGATTTTCGCGAAGTTGATTCATTAGACCTTTTGCCATTATCTAATATATAATTCGCATACATATTTTTTTATTAAATAAAAAATTATTATTCACTTTCTAATGAAATACTATCGTCTAAATCACTGTCGTCTTCGATATCATCCAACATGTAAGTGTTTTTTATTTGCTTCGCCTCTAAAAAGGACGCCAATGCTAAATCTTTTGCCATTTTCGCCTTATTTAATGCTTTTCTGTACATTTCATAATAAACGTCGGATTTCTTTTTCAACGATATTGTATTTTCATCGACTTGTTCTAAAGGTATTTCAAACTCCGTAGGTTCATCGTCTTCCAATTTTAATTCAACCATTTCTAGTGGTTCTTCGATTTTATCAGAATTATCTTCATTGCTCTGTGCAACTTCTTCATCGTTCGGTATTACGATTGTATTTGAAGATTGGTCTTCTTCAACAATTGGTTCTACAATTTCATTTGTCACGTCTTCTTCATCATTCGATTCTGCAATTTCATTTGTCACGTGCTCTTCATTTGAAACTTCTTCATCATTAGGAACTTCTTGTGGAATAACATCCACAGTTTCTATTTTCGCTAAAGTATTTTGATTTAATACCTGACCCTCTTTTTTCAACAGCACGCATTTCTCAAATATGTTTTTGTCATTCATTAATAACATTTGTTTGATTTCGATTTCTATTTGAAAACTTCGAGGTGAGCACTTAATCCCTTGTATCTCTAAAGCAGTTGTAACTTTATCATTCTCTTTAATATCCTCAATTTTCACCAATTGCTCATTTTCATCGTAAATTTTCAAGTTTGATTTTCCTAAAATTCTAGGCACAGAAACCCTTAAACAATAGAACTTGCCCGATTTGAAAATTTTGATGCAAGAGTTAAATGAATTTTCGATATCATTTTCCTCTAGCTCCGTTTCAAACCACTTATCGCGATTTTGATAAATATACTTTTGACTATATTGCTCCAAATTTTCCAGATATTGTATGAATTCTTCATTTTCATTGGTGAACATTAAATCGCAGAAAATTCGCTTGGATGTAGTCACAATACCTTGTTTTACTCTACATGTCGGAGCCTTTACGTATAGCGGACATTTATCGTACAAGTATTTGATAAAGTAGTTGCCTCCGTTGACATTTACCGGAGATGTCAAAACTAGTTTTTCAAAATCAAAATTATTATCAGGTTCTCTCAACGATTCCATACCATAAATCATATTTTCTTTATTATATTACTACGCAAATGCGTATAAATATTTTTTTTATATTGTATACTAAATTAAATGCATTCATTATCAAACTTGATAAAAAATGATGACATAAAACAATATTTATTAAATCCAATGTTTAATTTACTTTACAATGAACTCTATATCTATATTTGGATTATTTGTATATACAACATAATCGTGTTCTTAATCATACTCTGCATTTTTTTCATGTTCATGCGTTATTACAAGCCATTAATTGAAAAAACGTACGTATAATAAAAAACAAAGATTTAGAAAAAGAAAATAAATAATGCAAGACTATATCTAGTAATGTCAAATGAGTTCATCGAAAAAGTGCGCTCGTGGGTTCAATTGGATAATGACATAAAAAAATATAATGAACATATGAGACAGTTGCGACATAATAAACATACGGTTACGACCGAAATATGCGAATATATGGAACATAACTCTTTGACAGGTAAGACCATCGAAATCAGCAAGGGTACGCTCAAATACGCAAAGAAGAAGGAATATGCGCCTTTAACATTCGGTTATGTAGAGGAATGCCTAAAAAAGGTGTTATCCAGTGGCGATGATGTAGATTACATAATGCAATATATTCGCGATAATCGGGAAATCAAAACCGTCTCGGATATACGGAGAAATGACGCAAAATAAATATAAGGTAAATATATAATGCCTGTTACATATTTACAATCATATATGGAAAATACCTTTTGCGAAGACGGCTCATGTATGTTAATGAAAGAATTATGTGACCTCAAAGATAATGAGCTACAATGTTTGGAAAATTACGGAGTACCTGGCGGCATAATGGTTACGAATGTGAATCGCAGACCCATAAAAAAAGGTAAAACGCAAATCATAAACGATGAAATGTATGAGTATTTGTACAATTCGACGTCGGATAAAAACAAAACGCGAAAACAAATAGATGGAAGAAAACACAATAAGACAAAGAAACTATCATACCAGTAACGAATTAAAATGGAACATTTTGAATCTTTCAAGGGTCAGATACCAGTAACGAATTAAAATTCAGAACGCCTTAGGCGTTCCATTTTAAATATTCACTGGTATAAATATTCAAGGGTTTAAACTCGCAATAACGACTTCATCAGTTCTATTTCCCTTTCTTGAGTTTTTATAATTTCTTCGGCCAGTTTTTTTATTTCTACATTTTTAGTTCGTTCATATATTTTATGGGACGTGGTCAAAGCAGTTGAATGGTGTGGAATCATCCGCATCAACCATTGTTTGTCATTTACCAACCACTGTTCTCGCAACAGTAATAAAGAAACTGTAACGGATAATATTATGCCTACTATGAATACATTTATATCAAAGTGACCCATTTTAATGTAATGTACTACTTCATGTGCCCACATCATATTCGAAGCCATTAACAATCCACCATAGAACAATGTCAATGAAATGTATAAATCATTGAAACGATATGCTAGAATATTCATCGGGTTAAAACATATACCCACTATTACCATCACGATAAACATGACAACATGACCATATATATAATTATTCATATATATTATATACATTATTTCTTTTCAAATATTGCTGGATTTTCCAGGATAAATCCCCGTATGAGGTGCGGATTTTGTTCAAGTATATCTATTGCACCTGGATTAGTATTCAAGTTATACAAGTCGGATTCTTTTAACATATGTAGATGTTTATTTATCAAATGTGCAGCATTTTTATTCGAACATAATGACTGCAACTGTAAATGCTCTATTTTTTTTCCTTCCAACATTTTTTCTATCAAATCTATCACATTTGAGTTAACAAACAATGCGTGTGATATTGGCTGTGTAAGCTTATCCATATGATTCTCAAAAATAAATCGGGCACTTGGATTACTGAATAATTCCATCCACTCATCGTCACCCAACATATCTATATCTATCAATTTTAAAATTTCAGGATTTGGGTTCTCGCATAAACTACGGTTGTTACATTTGTCTCGATGGTGTGATAATATTTCTAGCGCAGCTGGATTTTTACAGAGACTATCCCATGTATTATGTTCTTCCACTTTATCCATATTTTTTTCGATTATATGTATCGCATTTTTGTTACTAGACAAACAATCCCACTCTGATGGATTTGTAAGTTTATGGATATTTTCCTCTATCAACTTCACTGCTTTAGGGTTGTCATTTGATGCGACCAAGAACCAATCTATGTGTTTTCTAGGATATTCACATTCTAGTACATTGATAAATAACTCTATTACTTCGCCATGACCTTCATATTTTTCGAATTCACCATAAAAACTGGAACATAAAAGCTGCTGAATATGGTAAAGGTTGTTGAATAGAAATCCGGATGCATTGTTTTCCGACATATTACGCCAAAAATTAGAATCAGAGCATTTTTTCATTACATACCAATCATATACACACTTTTTCAGCGTATAATCATAATGATTATTCTCATTTGTTAAATATTGTACCAATGTATTTGTATATTCTGCGGGGGATATTCCACCATCTTCTTCCTCTTCGAATCCCCCGTCTTCTTCCTCTTCTACGTATGATTCACCACCATCTTCTTCCTCTTCTACGGATGATTCACCACCATCTTCCTCTTCTACGGATGATTCACCACCATCTTCCTCTTCTACAAATGATTCACCACCATCTTCCTCTTCTACGGATGATTCACCACCATCTTCTTCCTCTTCTACGGATGATTCACCACCATCCTCCTCTTCTACGGATGATTCTTCACCATCATCGCATCCACCTTTACACATATATTCACCGGTGCTTTTCAATTGAATCAGTTTGTCAGTCGACATATGACATATGATACAAGAATTTTCAACTTGATCCCAAAAACCCGGGAAAAATATATCATTTGAACTGTTGTCTTCATAATACCCCCAACAAATACTGCACTTTTTATAACCATCATTTGTCTTTTCTACACATTCGGTATCATCACATAAAAAGAATATTTCTTTCCCATATTGTTCAGCATTTTCTTCACCTTCTTTCAATATCTTAATAAATTGCTCTTCAACCATTGGCATATACAGTATTAATCTTCTATATAATTTACATAAATCATATAGAATTAATAACGAGACCATTCATCCTTGTTAAACGAATTGATATTCAATAGTTTGTCAGCGTTTTGTTTCCAGAACTCAACCTTTCTGTCCATTTTCAGTTGTTCCGCCGAACGCGGTACTAAAGCAGTTGATTTGGCATCCATCATTGACTGTTCCATAGCGGTAGGGTCCGGTTTCACACCATAACAATTCACGCCATATTTCACATTAGGATTGTCGATGTACCCACCGTTTATTCCCGGGCGACCACATGCGTTCTTAAAGTCGGGGTTAGTCTGTAACTCATTCCATGTCTCAGTTTGTGTAGGGAAAAGAGTCATTTGGTCCGCCGACCAACCATAATTACACCACTCTGCGCCGTTTCTATATGCTTGTTCAACTTCGTCATATGTAGCTAAACGACCGCCGAAAGTCTTGCATACGTATGGCGCTTCATCATATGTGTATAGATTATTGAATATGTTATACACCTCCTCCTTTGGCTTATTAGATGTGTCTTCAGTTTCTCCGTCTTTGTCGTCGCTCACAGAGTCTGTACTTTTAAAGAAACCTTGTAATATATCCACCACCGGAATTCTAAAAATTTTCACCACAATAAATAAAACAATATACATAATTAATGGTATAGAAACCAATGTCAATAACGTGTTCATTGCAGAAGGTACAGTTATATCACCCGATATGTACTTAATAATATAAGTGAACATGTAAATCACAACGAGATAAAATAACCAAACAGCAGCACTGGATAAATATAGGTCAGCATTTTGAATATTTACCTTCGCATTTTCTGTTAAATAATTCACCAAATTGTCGCGCTCATCTTCGCCCAAATTATAATATTTATTCAGTATGAAAACGAATATTCCAAATGTAATAATGAGATTAATTACCTTGGTTCTGGTATTTTTGCCATCACTCGACGTAACATCTCTTACACTAGTTAAAATATAATAAATGGCTAAAACCCACAATATAATTGTGACTACTGGTTCACTAAATATTGTACCTAGTATATTTTTGGTTTCATCTTTTTCGTCACTTCCCATTATATTATAATTAGTTATTTTTTTTACGATAAAATAAACAGTAGGTCATCGATGATATTATTTTTCCGCGATATATTTCCACCGATTCATCATTGATATTATACCAAACACCGTTTTTCTTTATTAAACATGTATAATGCCCTCCATGAACGTTTCCAGTATGATTACATGTCGCATATAATTCATATATGTAGCTTTTTGAACTATATCCGATGACATATTTCGACAAATCTATACACTCAGGACATTCGATCACCGTACCTTTTTTTTTCATGTCATTATCAAATCGTTTGAGACATATTGCCAATATTTTGGGAAAACTCCAAAATGTCATATTTTTATGTACTAATTCGGTTTTCCCGGTCTTGTCGTTTATGTAATCAGTTATTTCTTCTACACTTGTGTATAAATCGAAACAGTCGTATATATTTTGGGTATCACTGTTAATGGGTAGGTCCAAAATGTTGAAATACTCCGGTTTTTGAATAGAAATCTTATTTTTACCCCCTTTAGGCGTCTTTACTTGCGACACATATATTCCGAAAAAAATATCAGTGATTTCAGAGTATTCTTTTTCATACGTCTGCTTTATATGGTTATAACAAATCATCGCTAAACTATCCAAGTTGGTTTTTGGAACACCAGTAATATCTACTTTGATCCCGCGACAAACGCTATTATGAATACAATCAAGTAAAAATGTGAAAAATTCCATGACATCGTTTTGCTGATAACCCGAGAATATTGTATTCCCTTTTTGCTTCGATACCTTTTGCACAAAATGTATGAAACGCTTAGGCGATATAACATCATTATCTATCATTAATTTTCTTAAATCATTGTATTCTGTCACTACAATTGCGTCGTCTATTGATTTGATTTGCTTCAAATTATCAAAAAAATTATTGAGTTCTTGTGTATGTGCCATGACTTGCACACAACTGTTCAAAAAACATGTATTGCCTAAATTAGTTAAGCCCGATATTTTTTTTGACATGTACTAAATTATATAAAAAAAAATCTTTATATAGATATAATGAATAATGATGACAGAAGAATCGTGATTGATACCATTCGCCGTCTAAGTGATGATTACCATCGGATAAATCGTGAGTATAGTTCAAATATGATGGATTATAATCGTAACTTCAGACAACTTTTAAATATGGTGTCTAGTCAAAATCATTTATATAATAATACCAATACAAGTACCAGACGTAATCAAACGCGGTACAGAGACCAACTTGAAACAGAACTATTAGGAGCTTATCTGACTCAAATAAATCAACAGATTATGAGAGAAAATGGACCTCTGAATGGTTTATCCGAACAACAAATGAATGTTGCCACCGAATTAGTGACGTATGATGCTTCATTAAATGAACAACGATGTCCCATTACGCATGAAGATTTCGAAGAAGGCGAAGAAGTATGCCGCATACGTCATTGCGGACATTATTTCAAAACTGATGCGATTCGAAGGTGGTTTCAACGTAACACTGTTTGTCCGGTTTGTAGGCATAATTTAATTCAACCATCAACACAAAACTCGCAATTCATTTCCAACATTTTGTCGAATGTTTTCCCCGCAGATAGCTCTTTAAATACTGTCACCTATACTTTTGATATTCCGTTCAATACCCAAACATAAAAAAAATGCTATATTCTTATTTACCTATCCGAAGAATGACTTCAGTGACATGTTACTGTTTTTATCATTGTTTATGCGATTCAGAATTCCGTCAAATAATATTGTTTTGACCTTTGTCGAACAATATTTTTCCTTACGTTTCATGAACTCCTCCAAATCATCGCCATATTCCGATTCTATTTTCTTTATGTCTTTGTTATAAGTCTTGATTGCACCGGTTTTTCCACGATGTGACCACATTTCAACCAAAGCCAAACCATATAATTGCTGCAGCGGTTTCATCAATTGATTGGTGACATAATATGTGTAGTCTATTTTCAATTTGTTATCTGTGATGAAATCTGGTGTTTCCACGCGGTCACCAAGCAAAGCTTTCGGATTTTTCGTATGAATATACACAAACTTCATTCTGTCACCCGGTTTGGGTTTATTTCCTGGGTCTCTATCGCCAATTCTGTCTGCTAAAACACGATGTGCAATGCGTTCGGGATTCTTGTAATCGCTCCTTAGAGCCTTAGTTATTGCCAGTTTATCCATAGGCACTTCTCCATTCACTAAGTCATTGAGACTCTTGTTCAAAAATTCTATTGATTTTTCGATGTTGTTTTCTTTCATAAGTATGTTCAATATTTCGCCGTATGTATCCTTCAAATAATCGCACGAATCTCGCCGCTTCAATGATAAACCCATAAATTTCAGATTACATTTATTGGGGTCTTCTTCATAAAGCATCCCCACATACCGCTTCTTTGATAAAAGTATGAACGGCATCAACGTTTTCTCATATTCTAAACTCATCGGCGGTTTTAACCATTCCGTACATGTATGTGCAGCATCTTGTGCCAGTTCAATGGTTATTTCGAGCGCCTTTTTCCCTCGTATGGGTTCGTTCGTCGTCGGGTCTTGAAGATTGAATGTGAAGAATACACTATCCGTATCTCCATACACATATTCCGCCTTAGTAACAACCTGGCCATGCTTCGTGTCAAATATACCATTTCCGTATTTTTCCTCTATCATTCCTTTTGCATACATAATCATCATTCGTCCAGTGGCAGTTGTTGATGCCGCTACATCTTGCTCATAAAAGGTGGATGTCCTGGCACCACATTGACCATACAATGAGTTCGCGGTGACCTTGTATCCTAATTGACGTTTGTCCAATATATTTTCCATGAAAGGGTCCGTTTCTGATTTCATCAGTTTTTTCGTATCTTTTCGAGCCTTTAATAACTCCTCCAAAATTGCTGGCATAATCGACTTTTCGCGATTGGGTAGCTGCGCCCATCGACAAATCTTCGTACCACATTTCACTTTTTCCGCCTTTGACGTCGGGGTTTTCCTTGCATATTTAAACGTGTCGAACTCTATATCGATATACTCATATTCCGACAAGTTATCATATATGAAGTTGCCTTCTTCGTCGCGCTCGCCCGTAATATTTACCAGGTTTCTATCTAGGTCATACTCTTTCGTCCATACCTTACTATCGTGACTATAATTCTGGCTTATCATCGACGAAGGATAAAGAGACGCATAATCCACACACGCTACCGGATTGTCCATGTACATACTACATTTTGGAGGCAACACAATTGCACCTTCATAACCATCACTTTCTCCGCCTTTCTCCAAATCCGGCATCAATGTGTCCTTTTCTCTACATTTTTTGGCCACATAACTGGTGAGTTTTATCCCCTGTCCGCGAAATACTAAAAAGCTTATCGGCACATTACAAATTCGCGACATTTCTATGTATCCCGTTATTACATCCGTTTTATTCAATAAATGATGGACCAAGTTACAATCCTGAATACAATATTTCGCGACAATCGCTCGGTCGCTTGACGAACCCCGTGTCAAACGGAATATATCTTGCGGCGTTACATCGTCCTTTGCCATTGTCCATTTTATCGATTTGTCAAAACTATGCGCGCCTTCAATATGAATGACCTTGAAATCTCCCTCATTTTCGATATTCAACACTCTGAATTTTCGTCCGTCTTGATAATAGTCACTCGTGAAACCGCAGATTTCGATATGTATGAAGTCGCCCATATGTAAGCCAGTCAAATTCTTGCTATACAATTTGGTAATATCATTGTCTATTTCGGTCTTTTTGATGTCGTCACTAATATATAATCCAGCAACGTCATCCAACTTATATGAGGCCAAATTGAAGTCCCTGCGGAAATATGTGTACATGTCTATTTGCAATCGACCTTCCATCGCATAATACTTCAAATCGTATTCACCGCTGGCTAGAACCACTTTCGTATTCTCTATCGCCATTTTATTATCGATTCTTTTACATGACTTACCTTTAATTCTGGATAACTGCAAGAATTCTTCTGCTATATCATTCGCTAACGCGCGACGGAACATAAACTCATAATCAAAGCCAAATATGTTATAACCGATTATAATATCCGGGTCTTCAGATATAATCAACTCGGCCCACTTGCATAGCAATTCTTTTTCATTTTCACAAACATCGATTGTAGTACCAGGTACATCGTCGCAACTATTCACAACAACACAGTGATTGAAATACGGTTCTTTTTCGCCATATTTCATAAATGTGGAGCCAATAAAAGTCACCTCGTCACCCTTCAGCTTGTAATACGAAAACAACGACGTCAGTTTTTCGTCCAATGAAGTAATTTTGAAATCACGAGTGAAAGTTCCGTTGCGCAATAAATCCACAATGGTCGATTCATTTTTCATTTTTTTAGCAGATTTTTGTGCGAAAGCATAATCAATTTCATCATCGTCACAACATGCTATTTGTTTCATCTGTTCGTTTATTGATATAGTTTCCTTGGTCTCTTCGTCAATTTGAATGTCTTTCAAAGGAGTACGCAACAATAAATCGACAATTTCCTTAACTTCATCTTTTGACGGCACCACTTGAGGATACACCAAATCCACATTTTCCAATCGGTCGTAACCAAATGCAGTTAAAACACATCTACGCAATAATTGCTCACACATCGATTTTTCTTCCAAATTTTGCTTGATAAACTCGTCATAAATATTCATCGCCAAACGTTTGTACGTCTTATTTGGCACAGGAAAGTCACCGTGACTACTGCTCGCTTCAATATCAAAACTACATATTTTATACGGCACCAACGTTTCCTTATCCGGCAACGGCAACACCTGACTGTTTTTACAAACGAATTCATATTTACAAGTTGTTTTCTCAGACTTCGTTGCTTTAGATTTTACTTGAACCCATCCAGACGGACTGACTTCATTAATATGGAAATATCGCAATAATGGTGGAATATTAGCCTCATATATTTCATAACCCTTATTACCAAATGGCCCCGTCTTTTCATAATACATCCGCTTCACGCGATTGAAGCTCGTAGTGTTTTTGAATGATAATTTTACAAATTTGAATTTTTTTCCGGCATTGAATCCATACAATTGTTTATGCTCAACCACTTCACATGACTGAATCGCCTTTGCGTTCGTATTATTTGGTGGTGCCAAATACTGATTGACTTTACGTTCAAAATCGCGCGCGTCAGATGCATTCCAATTCTCAAACACTTTGATGTAGAAGAACGGCATGTAGTCATTCACAATAATGCTTGCCGTCTCTCCCTTTTCATTTATTCCAAACATTTGGATAAAGAATTGATATTTTTCGCGGTCATTATCCACATGAAAATCAAACACGCGGAATGATTTACCAAGTGTAACCTTCTTCATTAGTATGTTGTTTAGTCAAATATTTATATATTTAATTAAACAAGTATAAATCAAATCAATTTTTTCTTTTATGTGTCTTGTTTTTACGCTGTTGCTTCTTTTGTGTCTTTTTTCTTGGCGTCATTTTTTGCAGTGCCCATGATAGCATATTTTTGTGGTCTCGCGGACCATTATAATAATAGACCTTATTTTTCTCGACTTTTGCTATTGTAGGATATCCATTTGCCACGACTTTCACACGATTCTTTTTATTGAATTCTTTCAGCTTATATAATTCACTGTCTTCTATTTCCACTACTTTGACATGACGAGGTAGCTTTTCTTTCAGCAAATCCCACTCCGATTTCATATGGATACAATGACCACACCAGTGCGCATATACCTTTATTAAAATCATTTATATATATTATGTAGATTTTTCTGAAAAATATATTCACTTATAATATATGTCCAAAGATAAAGCCTATTTTGCATTAATCGTTTTAATATTGTTTATCATAGGTGCTTATGTATATGCTGCACCTTGCATGTATTTGAAATCAGAAGTAATAAAAGAACCGCTACAGGGTCAAGCTCCTTCATGTCCGAACGTTTTAGTCAAACGCGGAGAAAACATCTACATGTATAATACATCCGATAGAAGCGATAGCGTACCTGTACGATTCAAAAATTTAGACGAATATGCCGATTATGTGAAAGAACAACAAGCGCAAGGGAAACATTGTCCCATTCTCTTTTTACAAGAAGAAACCGATGTTCAAGGCAACGACGTTTTCCGAGTTAGACCCAGTCCTTTCGACTTACAGGGCGGAATGGACCCAGTGGAAATAGAGAAATTATACGGCGACATAACTGCTAAAGAATTTAATGCCAAAGAATATCATGGATTCGACCCTACCAGTCAGGACCAAGGTGTGTATGACATTTTGGATGCGGTCCATGACTCTACCGGAAAGCAAAAAGTCAGTGCTAATCCCATGGATACTAATTGGGGTGGAGTTGCATACACACGAGAACAAGTCGAAGAAGGCGTTTATAAAGACCGTGAAGTCACAAAACCTACATATTTTTCACCAAAAGGACATTTTATTCCCGGTTTAGGCGATAGAATTCCACCCGAATCTGTCATATCCAGCAGTGGAATAAATACTGCCATGTAATTCATTCGTATGATATTATATTTTTCTATTATATAATGTCGTCCGGTCGTAAAATCTCATCTGAAAGCTCAGGTAATTACAATAAGTTAATAAATAATGAAAAAGAAAGAGAGAAATTTTTGGAAGAAAAACTAAAGTTTTATCGTGAAAAATTACATAACTTAACCAATATGCGAAGAACACTGTCTGTAAATAATCAAGTTTTACGTATGGATACTCCAGAAATTAAGCAGACAAAATATAAAATTCTTTCCATCAAACGTATCCTTGAACATTCTCGTGAAAACGTAGAAACCTTGATAAAACACAATAAAACAGTTCGAAAACTCAGAAGAAGAAGCACAATTAGTAGTGGCGGGAAGAAAAAGAAGAGAACGATACGACGAAAAAACTCGAAACAAAAACCCTCTAAAGATATGCAACTACACTCTCAATACACTTTTTATTAATTTTGCGCGGCTTCCCATTCAGTTCATACGTCTTATTTTCCAAAAGTTGTGGATTCTTGCGTAACTGGTCCATCAAATCATACAAAGAATCGAAGCCGTTCAGTATATAACCCGCAGTCGCCGCACTAATTCCCGGGATTTGCATCAACATTATTTGCGATATATTTTCCGGCGTGACATTTTCCTTCTTACATGTCTTTATTACATCTGTATAAGCTTTCGGTTGTGTTTCAGCGGTTCCGTTGTAAAACGTTTTACCCGCTTTTAATCCCTTGATAATTTTGTTTGCCGTCATCAATATATAATTACAACTATCCTCCACGGTTAAAGTTCGAATATTGTTGAAACCTTTGAATATCGTAAGCGATGCAATGGATGAATAAATTGTTTGTTTATATACATTGTCATATGCATTAATATTTCCTTCTATTAAATACACTTTTTGAGACATTCCACACCGTTCATCTGTCTGTAGTCGCAGACATTGCTCTACATAACGACCATCTTTTACAGATGCTAATAAATCGTTGATGGTTTTTCGCTCGATGATTAATAGTACTTGTTCTTCGTTTTTCACAATTATATCACCGATTTCCAATGGCGCAGTTGTTACATTATGATAAAACCCCGATTGTTTGACGATGTCCTGTATTTTATCATATAACTCACGTTCTCGTATATCAACTATGATTTGTGCCATATAATACTAGCTACACAGGCTGTTATTATATTGTTTTCTCGAAATAAAAATTGATATAATCTTCGCAGTTTGTTATATACCATAATCGCCTCAATCATGGAATCAAGACTACCACGTATAATTAGTATAACTTATGATGATCTCTGTGACGACGCCAAGATACGTTTTGATATAGAATGCCCAAATGATTTACTTGATTCTGTCGAGACCGCAAATGACCTAAATATTCAATGGCAGTGTGGTGACATAATCGATGGATATCATCATAGACATGATGGATTTGTGTTTATCAATAGCGATGGCTCACTAATTACCAGCAATTCAGAATATGTGAATAATCATGCAGGATATATGGGAGTAGGTATTCCTATCGAAGTTACAAAAACATTAGGACCAAACGCTTTAGACCACTTCTCAAATGAATACATTGCACAAGGTTGTATTGTTTCTATCCAATTACCATACGATGACATTGAGCTACATAAATATGAACTACCGAAAAATCCAGAAAAATACACATATGAGTTATGTTATGAACCAAATTATTCCAAGTGGTGTATGTACGCGTTTGGAAATAACAATAATAAATATGAGCTTATTGATAAACCGGGCGAAGAAATTCGCAGATTGTAATCACACGGTAACATTATAATGATGTATTCCTTGCTTTATATCATGATATGCTATGTACAATCCAGAAAAAAATAAGAAATACAAAATAATAAAGAGACCTGTGCCAAAAATACGTATATGTTTTTCATTTATGACGAAAATACATATATGTACATAACTCAATCTAGGAGCTCGACATAATGGACATAGCTTCAAATGAAAAATACATTCCAAGTGCATATTTTTTATATGATTACATTCGAATAAAGGATATACTAACTCTGTTTCTATTGTTTCGAAACATATTATACATTCATCTTCCATATACTATAATATTCGAGATTTTGCTAAATTTTACATAGTATAAGTATTATAGAACTATGTAAAATAAATTCGCTTAAATGAAACGAGGAGGGTTTCTTGTCACCCAAACCGGTCTGGATTGTTGCACGGTTGTGTAAAGGGGCATTGTCAAGAAAGCCTGTGTTTGTCTAGACCCACGAACTTGGTAAGCGCGGGCCTGGGCAACACTGGCGGTTTCAGTAGGGACAAGACCAGCCATTTGAGGTCCAGCTTGGTTTCCATTGGTTTGAGCGGTAGATACTGCGATAGAACGAGGATAACTTGTAGAGAATCCGTGACCCATGATATATAGTCTAAATATATTTTAATTTCAAAAAAATTGATTCTTTAAAAACGACTGGAATATATTTCACATAATAGACCATGGATGACGATATTATTATTCGAAAAAACGAGAAGGGCGAGGATGTATTTGTATTTGATCCTTATAACACAGAAAACGTCGAAATCACTAAATCTGAAGTACAAGGAGTACTCAGAAATTACGGGATAAATGTTGATGTTTATAACTTCGAACTCTATAAACGCGCTTTTGTACATCGGTCATACACCAAACAACCAGAACTGATAAATAACGAAAAAAATATAATCATTGCGGCTAAACCTGAGAACACTTTGGAACTTCATACAAAATCGAATGAGCGATTGGAATTCATCGGCGATGGCGTGCTTGAATGTATTACTAAATATTACTTGTATCGACGCTTCCCGAAGGAAAATGAGGGATTTATGACAGAGAAAAAAATCGCGCTTGTCAAAAATGAATCTATAGGTAGAATCGCCTTGGAAATGGGATTACATAAATGGTTGATTTTGTCTAAAAACGCGGAGTCCAAACAAATTCGCACAAATGTCAAAAAACTTGGTTGTTTGTTTGAATCATTTATCGGTGCCATGTTTCTCGACTTCAATCGCATTCAGGTTCATGATGACGAAAAATGGTTCGATAATCTATTTGTTGTTGGACCGGGCTTTCAGATGGTACAAATATTTGTTGAATCCATTTTTGAAAAACACGTCGATTGGATAAACCTGATTCAAAATGATGATAACTACAAAAACATATTGCAAGTGCGAATTCAGAAGGAGTTCAAGGTCACGCCATATTATATGGAAATACAGGAATTCAGTACAGATAGAGGATACAATATGGGTGTGTTTCTCTGTTTAGGGCAAAGTACCCATAATTTATCTCTTATTCATTCTAAATCAGTCAAAGGATTCAGAAATTTTGGACATATTCATCAATGCATGGCAGAATCGTCTAAAGTATTCATATTGCTTGGTTCCGGAACCCATAAAATTAAGAAAAAGGCTGAACAGATTGCTTGCGAAAATGCATTGACTAATATACAGGGGTTTTAAACCTTAGTATTTGTATCTACACTTGCATCCACAATCGCGTCTAAATTTTTTACTTGTTCTTTGACTTGCTCTTGTATTGCTTCTTTGACTTTCTCCTCGACTTTTTCTTGGACTTGTTCTTTGACATCTTCGATTTTTTCTTTTGCTTCTTCGACCTTATCTTTGACATCTTCGATTTTTTCTTTCGCTTCTTCGACCTTATCTTTGACATCTTCGATTTTTTCTTTCGCTTCTTCGACCTTATCTTTGACATCTTCGATTTTTTCTTTCGCTTCTTCGACCTTATCTTGAACCTGTTCTTTCGCTTCTTCGACCTTATCTTGAACCTGTTCTTTGACATCTTCGATTTTTTCTTTTGCTTCTTCGACCTTATCCTGAACCTGTTCTTTGACATCTTCGATTTTTTCTTTCACTTCTTGAACTTGTTCTTGGACAGAATCGATAGTTTCGTCAACAAGTGCTTCAACATTTGATAAATCAATCACCATGTTTGACGGGTCTATAATTTGTTTCAACACAATAGAACAACATCTAAGGTAGTTCATTATATATTATTATACTATTTATTTATCATAAGTAGAATATTACGCGATTGTACAATTTTCATATAAAGCATATTTTTCTGTTACTATATTATATAGTTTATGTCTTATTTAGAACGACTTCAAGTCAAAAATACACCTAAAAGTGATATTTCTTTTACAATAAAACTTGTAGGTGATAAACCTAAAGAAAAAAAAGAAAAGGTGGATTTGAAAGAGTATAATGAATATGGTGAGGTTGAAGCAGACTATGACTTTGAAGAATCAGATAGTAGCGCTACTAAAGAAGGAGACACAAATAAACCAGAGGACACAGATAAATCACTGGAAACGGATAAATCACCGGAAACAGATAAACCACCAATCATTGCATTTTTTGTTGATAAAACAAAAGAAACACAGATTGATAGAAATCTGGTTTTAGCAAAGATAAAACGCGGTGTTCCTACTAAAGAAATTCAGGAGGACAAGGAGGAAGTTAAAAAAGACGAAATCGACGACATTGTATCAGAGCCACTAGATGAAAACAAAATAGTAAAAAAGAAAAAAAAGGTAGTAATCAAGAAGATAACACCCGATGAAGCTATAGACGAAGAACCAAAAAAGGAGGTAGTTATTAAAAAAAGAGGTCGCAAAGTGGCGCCTAAAACAATTTCATTGGTTAAAATCGGCGAAGCCGTAGTGGATGGCACAACCATCAACGATAGATTGCCTAAAACTAAAGAAAAATATATATACAAGACACCTTCTTATTACATGAATAACCGTAAAATGTTTGTCCAAAAAATTACTCAAATGCTACAACCACATTTAAAAGAACTGGAAGAAAGTGGGCTAAACGATAAGGGCGATTACGACCTATTTGTCCATCAAAAAATAGTACGTGATTATCTAAATAACCACACCCCGTATCGCGGTCTATTATTACTACATGGTCTAGGTTCTGGAAAAACATGTACTAGTATCGCAATTACTGAAGGTATGAAAAGCGACCGCAAAGTATTTATCATGACACCCGCATCATTAAAGGCAAATTTTTTCGGTGAATTAAAGAAGTGTGGCGACCCATTGTTCAGAAAAAATCAGCATTGGGATTTCATATCTATAAGTGGAAAGCCAAAAATGGTCGATGTGTTATCAAGCGCATTGTCTCTGCCAAAAGAATTTATAGAATCTCAACAAGGTGCATGGTTAGTTGATGTTACTAAACCCGGGAATTTGTCTTCATTGAATGCTCAACAACAAAAACAACTCGACGAACAACTCAACGAAATGATTCGTGTAAAATATATCGACATTAATTACAATGGTTTAACAACACGCCTTTTCAATGAACTGACCGAAAATGAAACTATCAATCCGTTCGACCATAGCGTTGTAGTCATTGATGAGGCACACAATTTTGTCAGTCGCATCATAAACAAAATAAAATCATCCGAAAGTTTATCACAAAAAATGTACGAACTGCTTCTTAGCGCCACTGACCTCAAAGTTGTATTGTTGTCAGGAACACCTATTATCAATTATCCCAATGAAATTGGGGTTCTATACAATATATTGCGCGGTTATATCAAAACATGGGAATTTCCAATCACAGTTAAATCCTCCGAAAAGGTCAATAAAGAAGCAATATTGGGAATGTTTGAACGAGCGAATTTCCGCACATATGATTTCGTGGATTATGGAGGTAATACACTCACCATCACCCGAAACCCATTTGGGTTTATAAACGCAAAGAAACGCGGAAAACAAAGTGAAGATATTACCGAAAATTATGGCGGTGTGAAGCTAGATAACACCGGTAATATCAGCGATGAAGACTTTGTTAGAACCGTATTGGCGATTTTAAATAAAAATGGTCTACAGGTATCTGACAAACAAGTAGAATTGACAAATAATAAATGCTTACCTGACTTGTCGGATGATTTCATGGGTTCATTTATAGACAGTGATGCTCTGGTGTTGAAAAATGAAAATGTATTGAAGCGTCGCATTCTTGGTTTAACATCCTTTTTCCGCAGTGCCGACGAATCATTGTTGCCGTCATTTGTCATGGATGAAGACCGTATTTTTCATATTGTTGCGTGCGAAATGAGTGACTATCAATTTGGAATATATGAAAAAATACGCAAAGATGAAGCCGATAAAGAGAAACAGTCTCGAAGGCGGAAGAAGAAGGGTAATGCAGATGAATTGTATCAAGTTGCTTCGAGTTATCGTATTTTCTCCCGCACTTGCTGCAATTTTGCTTTCCCTAAACCTCCTGGACGCCCTATGCCGAGTAAGAAGGACAAAGAAGTCGATGATGATGAGATGTCTATCGATGACTCAGAAGACCAAGATTACAAAGAACAAATTCAGCGCACATTATCTTATTTGAATGACCATGCTCGGGATTTTTTAATACCAGATTTCCTCGATGTTTACAGTCCCAAATTCTGTGAAATTTTAGAAAACGTACAAAATCGCGAACACGTAGGGTTACATTTGATATACAGTCAGTTCCGTACATTAGAAGGTATCGGTATTTTTAAACTCATATTGGACGCGAACGGATTTTCACAATTCAAAATTCAAAAGACTGGTTCAACATATGAACTTCATCCAGATAATAACTATGACAAACCCAATTATTTCCTATATACCGGAACTGAAGATGCCGAAGAGAAGGAAGTGCTGTTGAATATTTATAACAGTAATTGGGATGTTGTACCCGGCACCATCGTAGATGAACTTCGCAAAAAACAAGAGAACAATTTCTTTGGAGAAGTGATAAAGATTATGATGATTACTTCATCAGGTGCTGAGGGAATTAACTTGAAAAATACGCGGTTTGTACATATTATGGAGCCTTATTGGAATATGGTGCGTTTAGAGCAGGTTATTGGTCGTGCTAGACGCATTAACAGTCACATGGATTTACCCGAAAAATATCGCAATGTTCAAGTGTTTTTGTATATGAGCACTTTGACGGAAGAGCAAAGAACCGACGAAGACCATAAAGAACTCATTCGACGTGATGTGAGCAAATTGGATAAGAAAACCCCGCTTACTACGGACGAGTATTTATATGAGATATCGAATGTTAAACATGGTATTAACAAGCAAATTTTAACGGCGATTACTGAGACTGCAATGGATTGCTCGTTACATAATAAAGATGTTACTTGTTTCAATTATGGCAAAATCACGTCGAATATGTTTGGCAGTTACCCATCTTTGTTTGAGGACGAGCAACAGAAAGAGACCACTAAGAAACAGAAACTGAAACTGAAAAAGGTTACATTGGATGGTGTGGCGTATGCGGTAAATACAGGTACAGGTGAAGTATATACCATGCAGAGCTACGAGAAGTTAAAGAAACATCCTGATGAAAAACTTGACTATGTTGGACAGCTTGTCAAGAAAGGTTCAAAGTTCGCTATTGAACGGAAAGAATAAATGTAAAATCTTATATTATTTGCGAAAGCGTAAATAATATGTTGCTTCCCTCCCTCCTCTCCCTCCTCTCCCTCCTCTCCCTGGCTTCCCTCCCTCCTCTCCCTTGCTTCCCTCCCTTCCCTCTTGTCGCTTGGCTTATTGATAAAATCCCAAATTCATCCTCATTATTCCAATTACCTAACATAAAACAAATGCAATATCATCAGAAAAATATAATATTTACTAATAATTATTGATTCTCAGTCTCATTCAAAAACCTTGAAAAAAACCATGGAGACTCGGTGAACTTTTTTCGAAAAATGGACATTTTTAAAATGTCCAAAATCAGAAAAAGTATAGGAGAGTTTTCATGATAATTTCAAAAATGTGTTTTGTGAGCATAATGCTTTGATTTACAAACAAAGAAGAAAAAAGTTGTGACTGAAAAATTTTCGGCGGTAATTTCTCGGCATTTTTTTCTTTATCCAATTTAGGATAATGGTGGATAACGAAAAAATGCCGAAAAATGCCGATTTTTTTTGCTGTGAAGTTTGTGACTTCATATGCTCTAAACAGAGTAACTATAACGCTCATTTATTGACACTGAAACACCGAAGGATAACGAAGGATAACAAAAAAATGCCAAAAAATGCCGCACCATATATTTGCGACGATTGTGGTCAGCAGTACAAATACTCGTCAGGTTTAAGTAAACACAAGAAAAAATGTATGATTAAGGATGAGACCCAAGCTTTATCAATCGTTACCAAAGACGTTGATTATAAGGAGTTAATGCTGCGAGCTATGGAGCAAATGGCGAGTCAGCATCAAATAATTTCTGAAATGCACAGTGAAATGAGGAAGAAAGATGAGCTAATGGGGCAGATGATTGATAAGGTTGGCACGACAAATAACACGACAAACAATAATACAAATAACTTCAACATTAATATGTTTCTCAACGAAACGTGCAAAAACGCAATTAATTTCTCAGATTTCATTGACCGCATTGAAGTCAGTCACGATGACTTAGAAAACAACGCACAATTGGGTTTTGTTAATGGAATGACAAAGATTCTCATGGACAACCTCAAATTGCTGACACTTCATGAGCGGCCGATTCATTGTACTGACGTGAAACGTGAGACACTTTATATCAAGGACCGAGATGTATGGAATAAGGACGATTCAACAGTAAAACTGGAGAATGCAATACAGGAGGTTTCTAGAAAAAGTATGAAATCACTAATCGAGTGGAAACAAACAAATCCGGAATATAAAAATATGGACTCGGAATTCTCGAAAAAGTGTATCCCTATGCAGCTAAATTCGACCGGGTTATGCAACAAGGCAACGTTCTATCCTAAGATAATTCATCATTTAGCATGTGAAAATAGTATATCACATTTAAAAAATTCTAAGAATTGAGGTTTCACACGAATATGAATCCATAACTTTGTAAAAACGTTCGCAAATCCGAAGTTTGTTTATCAAATTGTATAATATCATATTGATTATTTTTACTGATGCAAAACAATTCACATGTATCATATAATACGTCTTCAACGATTGACTTCTTTATCAAGTAGTCATCGAATGAACATATTTCAGTTTGATTTTTGTAATTCGCAAAGTTCTTAAACATTTGTTGCAACGTGAGCTTTTTATTTACGTTATAATCTGTTCCGCATGGTACAGTGAAGTACCGAAACTCAGTCAAATTCATATCTAAATCGCGCAAAATACTCACAGTATCATACATTACTACGCTGTGATTTAACAGACTAATAAACCGCAACACACGAGTACATCCATAAAGAAACATGTCCATATCGTCGCTTAAACATGCCCATGCCGTGCCATTAATAACCATTTCGCAACATACGACATCCGCTTCTTCCGGTGCATGAATGTAACTCACACCGTGTAGTTCCATGAGACGTTTTACACATTGAATATGACAATCGCGGATACGAATGAAATCTTTTTTAAGAGACTCCATCTTGTTCATAATAGACTTTTTTTCTTCTTCGGTGGTTTCATCTGAAATCGATTCTTGGAGCTCGTAGAATTTATGCTCGGCGTCCTTTTTATTTTGTTTTCTTTGTCTCAGTGTATCCATTTTCTCAGACGGAGGTTTGCCATCAAATACGAAAATTGGTGTTATTTTGTAGTATAAAAGCAGTGAAATCAACAAATAGAAGTGTTCAATGAGTTTATCTTGCCCGAGGAATTTGTATAGGTAAATGCTTGTATCGATAACAATCGTCTTATTTTCAATATCGCGCAAATACATTTTATGAATTGAATCTTTTTTACACTTATCAACGAGTAGTTTATTCAGATGAGGAATTCCCATTAGTTTATAATAGATTTATTATATATTATAAAACACTTCAATTTTTTATGATTATCCCATTTCATATAGGCTCATACGCATAGTATTATTGACAAATTTATTTCCGCTTTTCATCTTTTGGATATGATGAATGTTTTTCAGCAATATTGGATGCATGTGTAACTTTTCAATGAGGTTACCGAATGAAGTAAGCACGCGTTTCGATTTCTTGAATAATATGGATTGATTTTCTTTATCGCACCACTCGATAAAAATATTCATGAAGCACATCATAATTGATTTAAGTACATAATATGATATGACATATGTATTTTCTTTGTAAATCTGGCGCTCATTCTTCAAATCCATGTACGTTAAACCATATGTATCAAGGATTTTATTCAATTGAAACAAAGAAAAGTGTGCTTCATACATCAACATCTTGTCCATTTTCCTGACAATGAGCGGATAATTTTCTTTGACTTTTGTACCGAAAAATGCAACAAATAATACGTTTATAATTTCCGCCCACATTTCACAGTATGTTTCATATACACGTATATCGTATTTTTTTACAGGAAATAAACTGGCAACTTTTGCTTCTATTGTACTGTTGTCCATACAAACGAAATCGAGTCCCATGCTATGAAATGTTTCGTGAATAAGCACTTTAAACCACTCTTCTTTGCGAAATATCGAAATATTAGTCGCACTTTGACATGCATATGTGTAGGCAGTATTCACATGAACCGCATCAAATGTTTTTCGTTTTGGTGGCTTTTGTTTTTTATGTTCAGTAAAAGCGATATTAATAGTCAATTCTTTGGCATATTGTGTTTGAGCCAGAGAATTTGCCACGTATAACCAACAATAAATATACTTTAATCTCTTTCTACAAATCGAAACACACTCGGTTTTTAAAGAAGCGTTCGGAAAAAACATGTGCAAAATAAATTTGCGATGTCCAATGGTGAATTCGAAGTTGAATTGTTTATTGTATTTCAATTTCACGTCATTATGTATTTCTTGCAAAGATTCGTCGAAATTCGCCATCTCATTTATACCAGACGAGGGAAAATATTCTTTAATCTTTGACAAATCTTGTTGATTTGCCTCATACAATAAATCGTATATTTTTTTCATGAATGCAACATTACCATCCGTCAAGTGGAATTTTTTTAACTTATAATTATCTATGAAGTCTTCCAGTATTTCTGAATCTTGTGATAGTTTCATATTATATTAAGGCTATATTTTTTTGACGAATCGATACATAGCATGCAAAAAATTGTTATACCTACTCCTAGCTAAATGTATTCTAATATTAATCGCGCTACGTCATAGTAAAACACTCGATTTACTGCACACGCGATGAATCTACCAATATGGTCGTTGTATTTATTTAATGTGTTTATGCACATCAATATGTACTTTGTGTCGCGTTCGTTAAATGTGTTTTTGTTCAACACCGATTGTAACTCACCAATTAGTCTCTCCTTCAGTTTCGATGTAGTTCGCCATAGTATCATCTCGCGATATGTGAAAGTCGCATATTTGTGATTCTGGAGGAACATGAAAATACTCCTAATGGATTTCGCTCTGCGCAAAATGTGCCATTTTTTCATGGTAGATTTCACAATTTCGGACTGTTCTTGGTAATTGGAATTATATCCTTTTTCGATATCACACAAACGACTGTAATAACGATGTTTTACCACCAGTTTGTCAATGAAGTACCTCGGCACATGTACGTTATTTGGCATATTCGTGTAATCACGGTTGTATATTGTACGAACACTGTTGAGTCGGAAAATAAAATCAATTTTTTACATCATTTGTGAGAGATTTTCGATGTACTTTCTAGTAACATAGTCAATCATTTCTCCAAATAAATGGGCAAGCTCTTCATCACTTATTAAATCATCTACAACATCCAGTCTGTCGATAGAACTTCTGACATTTTGTATGAAGAGTCCATTATCACTGAGTGTGTTGGTATTGCCTACAGTTTGTTGGGGAAACTGTTTTTCAAAAACCAATATCATCACTCTCATGGTTGTTTGCATGTCTTTATGAAAAGCCGGCTTATTTGGGTTATTTGATGTATTTACTAAATCGTAGTTGGCAAAAAGTAATTGTGTAATTTGGATGAGAATTTCCCACCCCTGTACTATATCACCTTGTTCCATCGCAGAAACCACTTGGTCATGTAGGCGTGAAATTTCGTTATCTTGACCCATTGCGTATTTTTTATACGTAAAATAACCTACATATAAAATATATCAATTTTTTTCGAGTTTTTGGCGTACTTCCATAAGTTCAACATCGGGTTCAGGTGAGTTTCCGCGTTGAAAATGTACTAATTTTGCGGGCGAAGTTTGTACAAGTAAATTGCGCAGTTCTTCGTGTTGAGAAAATTTGGCCTCGATTGCCTTTTTCTTCTCTTCGAGATTGCGTTCGCTGTAAAAGTCGGGGTCGATGCGCATGGAACTAGATTTTTTCCCTTTTTCCAAGGGTTTTTTAGAAATATCACTGTCACTATCCAAAGAAAACGAATAATAATAGTCAGGGTGCCCTTTTTTATACTTTGCTGCATTATAGTAATGTTCAACAGAGGCCCATTTGCGACCATCAAGTGTAAATGGAGCTTTCAAGTAAGTATGGTCGAGCTTTTTCCGCCAATCTTTGATTTTTGCTAAGGATTTGAATGCCGCCATTTTCTTTTTCGGTGTTTTCTCGCCGGAACCTTCGCCTGGATAAGCGTCTCGGGAATTCGCATAAAATCGGAACTCCATATCATCTTGAAAAAGGTTGTAATCGGGTTCATCTTCGGAATCATAGTCGTCGATATGCAGTTGTTCTTTCAGGCGCTTAAAGTCTTCGATTGAATCATATATACCCGAATTTTTCTCCATGCACTTATTCATAATCAATGATTTTATGTCATACGGTATTTCGCGATATACTAGCATATGTTTTTGCTTGTAAGACACTAATTTGTAGCGTTTATTTGCATGAGTCACAATAATATAGAAGTCGGGTTGAAAAATCGTCGATATTTTATCTCCACAGAACAATACGCCGTCTAGGTCACCAGATTGGTAAGCTTCTTCGGATAAAATTATGAATTTTACATTGAGAATGCTTTCGAGCAGGTTTATAATCCACGGTTCGGTCCAACATTTCTCGGTTTTCACGTAGTCAATAAATTCATCATAATTTCGGATGTTTGACATGAAACTGAAATGTTCTTTGATGAAATCTTCATTTTCTTTTAATTTTTTGCGCAATTCCTTGACAATTTTACTACATTCTTTGGCCTTTTCGACTATTTCTAAATGCTCTTGTTTCGTCTTGATATGCTTAATGCGTTGCTTATATTGTTTGATAGCATTTTCTTGTTTTTCGATTTCTTTGCGGAATTCACCGATTTCGTCATCTATGTCGAGATATATTTGTCGATATGTTTCAAAGACGTCTTTATTCACTTTGGCACTTACTGCATTACGTAATTTCGAAATACTGGTATTTTTACCGACTTGTTTGAAAGCATCGCGTACAACAGCAAAGAAACAATCACCATTGCCTTCATTTTCTAATATAGAATAATTATTATTTTTCATGAATCTTTGTACCCAGTTATTGTTGCTCGATTCTTTGAATCGTTTTTTATTTTCTTTTGCATCGCTCTTGGATTCCTCTGACAACATATTCGGCATATTTTTATTGACATCTAGTTCAAAAAGTTCATCTTCCGATGATTTTTTAGAATTCTTTGATTCTTTGACTTTTATATCGAAAACATCGTCTTCGGATTCATCGATACTTTCAATATCTAAATCGTCTTCTTGGAGAGTTTCGCCGATACATACGGGTTTTTCATCTTCGTCGGGCAATTCTAATTCTAATTTTTGAAAGGATTCCAAATATGGTTTGGTTACAAAGGAAAATAGTAAAGGTTTCACTTGTTGTGCATCGATTTCCTTTTCTTCGTCATATACTGAGGGTAGTTCCTCTAAATAAGTTTCATACACACCAATACGGTCTTTGACTTCTTCGTCAATTACTAAATAAATGGGAAAATATATAATTTTTTTATGTTCATAGTCATGTTTTTTATTCCCGAAAACTACACTTCTGGGAACATTATCGATACTAGGAAACGTCATTTCATAGGCATTACATTCAAAGTCGTCGTCATCATCGTGAATTTCAGTCGTTTCGTCATATACCACATCAGATAATTTTGACTGTACCATATTTGTATATACATATATGGTATAATAGTATCACGTATTAGGCGTAATTTTTTATAGAATCTAATATTTCATTTGGATAATTCATATCTTCTAAAATAAGCAGTGCTCCTTGTATTTTCGAGACGCCCTTTTTCATCTTGTAGGTGTATTTTATTTTACCGTTATCGTCATTTTCGACGTCCATTTTATAGTTTTGCACTTTCTTTGATTTTCCGAGTCTTTTACATATGGAAGTATAATGCGTGGTCAAAATGAAATCCACGTTATCGAAATCCGATATATACTTGAGGAATGCATACGCCGATTTTGTGGCTTCACTGGGGTTTGTACCGGAGAAAAGTTCATCGAAAATGGTGAAATGACGCTTCCCTGGATTCGCCTCGATAACGTCAATAATTTCTTTACATCGTCGTGATTCCGCTTGGAAAAGACTGTCCCGCCCGGAAGTATCTGGAATATTCAAGTAAGAATGAATGTAATCGTATGGATTTATTGTACAAGCGCCGTAAAATCCCACGCCATATTGTTGAGTGAAAATAATATTTAAAGCCGTGGTTTTCAGTTGTGTTGTTTTACCGGAAGCATTGGGACCTGTAATAATCATCTTCTTTGTCTTGTAATCGTTTTTCACGTGTCTTTCATTACAATATGCTGGGTAGTATTGGTTTTTAATGACAGTTTTATCAGAAAAGGTGGCATATTGAATATTTCCTAATAACACATTGTTGTATATACCCCTCAAATTATAAACATACCCCATGAACCCAGCGGAGTATTGAATACTTTTTTCGATGTGCTTATCGTTGTGTATAATATAAAAAGCTTTTAACAAATAGCCAACTTCTCCTATTTTGAATATACTGGGTTTAAACGGCTGTATATTTTCCAGTAGGCAATGCAATCTTTGTAATTTATAGCGATGTTCGTCGAGAGTATGGAGGAAATTCTTATGGGTTGTCAAAGATTGATTATAAATAGTGAATTTTTCCATGGTATTTATAGTATTTTCCAGGTAGTTTTTCATGTTATAAAGATGCGTATTGATAATATTAATATTATTATAGAATCGCATACAAGTATTGACGTTTTGATATATTTGCATACCGTATAGTCCTAAACTAAGCAGAAAATACATGAACGAATTAAAAGTCATTTGTCGTATATTGAATATTTGTCCAATGAAGTGCGATTTGGCAACCGATTGCAAAATTTCCACGTAGCTAGAGAAAGTTAGATTAATGCCTCTGAGTTTCAATATCAAAAACGGTAGAATCATGAAAATAATAGGCAATAATAAGGCCAATACCGGAGCAGACAAATTGATGACGCTCATACCTTGTAGAAAGAATGACGAGTTGTTGAAATGTTTGAACATTTTCCAGTCCATATAGCAGTATTTCTCCAAAAAATATGAGTTTTCTTTGGTTTCTGCCCAAACTGCGAGAAATTCATTACAGCATACATCACATGCATTAAAATATTCCATATTTTGTATGATTTTTTGGTTATTTTCTAAAAACGTAACGTCGGTCGTATATTTGTTATTGGTTTTGATATTTTGTATCATAAATTCATTTTGCGGGTTGCATAAATGTTCGTACATGTTTGCACATGAATCCGTTATAATCTCTAAGTCGGATGCAACATTGTCGGGTATGGTATATACATCCTTTGTTAAATATTCGATAGGGGGTTTGAATTCTTCGTATAACGGAACTGAATTATACGATTCATCTTCAAACATATTCATAATATTGTTAATGTGGTCTTGTAACATATACTAAAACATAAAATATAATGTATGTATTTACGCATTATATTATATCAGTGTCTGAACATTGGCGGGTAACTCTTTGATATTAATCCCATAATGACCCTCGATTTTGCGCATCATAAAAATGTCGTGTTTTGTGACAAAATTAATTGCTAAACCTTTGCGCCCATATCTACCTGAGCGACCAATGGCGTGTAAATATGTATGTACATTGCGAGTTATATCGAAATTAATCACCGTACTGACCTGTTGTATATCGATCCCTCGCGCGGTTATATTTGAAGATATGAGCACACGAAATTCACCATTGCGGAATTTTTTCATGGCCATTTCGCGTTCATGTTTGTCCATGTTCCCATGAATATAATTCACGGGAAATCCATCTTTAACCATGGCGTCATAAAGTTGATTCACCCGTTCAATGGAATTGACGTAAATAATCGATTGATTTACTTGCAAAACCGAAAATAGGTCTTTCAATGTATCGAACTTGTCTTTGTCGTTTTGAATCGCAATATAATATTGCTGAATACACTCCAGTGATAATTTTTCCGGCTCCAACATTATTTTCACAGGATCGTTCATGAAACGGTCGGTCAATTGGAGTACTTCTTCAGGCATTGTGGCGCTAAATAATACGATTTGCCCCGACTTGGGAACATACTGCATAATACTCTGAATACTTTCTTTGAAACCTTTTGACAGCATTGCATCGGCTTCATCTAGGACAAATAGTTCGAGATTATCCAAATTTAATATTTTACGCTGAATCATGTCGAATGTTCTACCGCTAGTACCAATGACAACATGCGGCTTATTTTTCTTGAAGTATTCGACATCTTCTTGAATAGAAGTTCCGCCAATGAGACTCTTAATACGTAGATTCTCGATATTATTACCAATGGACGAAAACACGCCATATACTTGTTTTACTAGCTCATGTGTAGGCACCAACAACAATACTTGAGTAGTATTTTGCTCAACGTCAATGCGCTGTAATGACCCTATTGTGAAAGACCCAGTTTTACCGGTACCTGATTGCGCTTGTGCGACTACGTCATTTTTTCGTATAATAGGCAAAATGGATTGACACTGTATCGGCGTGGGCTTCTCAAACCCATACGCAAAAATACCGCGGACCAAATTTTCATTCAAATTAAGATCTTCCCAATTTTCTATAGTATCTTCTTTTGACGCCATCTAATGTAATTAGTTAGATGGTTTTATATTCATTTGAATAACTACAATAAACATAATGAAAAAATATAGAAAGATGTATATAGTATAATCATGTTGTATTCTTTGAATGATTATGAATCCATCAACGTCGAAAACTTCATTTTATCTCAAGAGGTGATGGACTGTTTGAGCAATTTAGAAAATATTTTGAATGTGGATAAAAAGGATACCTTTTTCGAAAAAAAACCGAAGTCCTGGAATACCCCGAAGACATTTGTGAAAACATCGTTTATGCAGAACATTAGTGATGAAGACAAAATATTTAATGAAATACGAAATAGCTTGAACAAGATGTCATTAAGTAATTATGAGTCACAAAAGGATAAAATACTTGAGAACATAAATAAGTGTGAAGACAAACCGCGTGTTGTTCAAATATTATGTAATGTGGCATATAGTAATAAGGTTTTTTCGGAATTATATGCGAAATTATATAAGGAATTGACAACAATATACGATTTTTTTGTAGAAAATATTCCAATTATGTTGGAAAAGTACAAGAACGAACTAAACACCATTGTTTATAAAGACCCGAATATTGATTACGATGATTATTGTGCATATACAAAGAACAATGATATGTTGCGTGCTTCGTTGTTGTTTTATATTAATCTATTCAAACATGATTTATTGAATCGTGATGATATAACGGAATTGATTGTGTTCATTTTAGATACAATGGATACAAATGTCATCATCGATAACCGTCGCAATGAACTGGAGGAATACGTAGAACAACTGTTTGTTTTGTGTAAAAATGTGAATGTACATATGTGTGGGAATTTTGAACAATTGAAAGCCAAGATAGAACGGTTTTCGAAACTTAAAAATGAGAATGAAATTGTCAGCATGTCATCGCGAGTGAATTTCCGGTGTATGGATATTATGGATAGTTTGAAGTAAAAAATATTACATTTAATAATATATGTAATATTTGATAGATACTGATATATATTGGAAAATATCATATTTTATACATAAGAAATCTTATATATAAAACTGCGCTCTCAACAGGAGTCGAACCTGCGACCTCTCGGTTAACAGCCGAATGCTCTAACCAACTGAGCTATGAGAGCATATATATTTTTTATCATCTATATTTCTATTATCCTTTTAATACATTTACTTCTTGTAAGTCTTACGCGCCTTGGTGTTCTCGGCTTGGGTATCACACATCAACGGGCCGCTCTTAATACCAGAAATATCATCCGCCTTGTACTCATGCTTCTCATCCTCGGTCTTCACCAAATTGAACTCCACGTACTCACCCTGAACCAAAAACTTATAGACAAAGTTATCGTCTCTCACCGATGAATAACCGCGAATGCATGAATAGTGAGCAAAAATATCACGCTCACTGTCGTCACATACGGAGATAAAACCATATCCATTCTTACTATTGAACCACTTAACACGACCTGTCAATCTTTCTGCAGACATATTAGTATAACATATAATACTAATTCTTTTTATATACATTTCAATAAAATATTATAACTAATATATATGAAATATATTTTCTTCTCATTCATCATAATATTATGTATATCGATTTTCATATTCAATGTGTGTTGCATTTGTAAAGAGGGCATGGAGCCAGAAGAAATCCAAGTTGATTTGGATAATATTGAGAAGAATGTCGATAGTTTCTACAAAGATTTATCATGTATATTGAAGAAACAATCGGAATGCGACGAGTCGGAACAGTGTATATACGACAGTGATACTAGAAAGTGTAATCAATTACTTTAATACTCGACTTTTCACATCTTTTACAGTCAAACACGAATTTCCGTCAATTTTGCTCTCAATTGTATTCAATTTAGACATTAATTCGCTATTTGATACGCCGTCGCTCGAAGATGTTGCTCCCTCGACAATAGTCATATTGACTAAAAACATATAAGAAAAAAATGAAATTATGAATAAAAAAATGAAATGTTGTAACTCCATATATATACCTTTCGGACATTTAAATTCTTATAACAATGAATGTAATTTATCGTAATCCGGAAATCCTTCGACGCTGTATAAATAATCAAAGAATTTACACAATGTTGGTTCAAACTCGGCAATGCTTTCGATGCGCTTCAACAATTTTCGGTCTAAATTATTTGGATGTAATACATGTGTATTATTGACATTTTCTATATCATCCCACGGTAATTTACGTTTGACAAATAACAAATAAATATACCCTAATGATATTAAGTCGTCTCGATATGTATAACTCTTCCCATCGTGAATAAAATAACTAATAAATCGCGGAGTACCAATAATATGCTCGCGTTCTTTATCACCCGTAGAAACATAAGTGGCTAATCCGAAATCGATTAATATTACATTCCCTTCATGTATCATGAAATTCTGGGGTTTCACATCGCAATGGACTATATCATGATAATGAATATGATGTAAAACATCGATGCATTTACCCATGATGATTTTTATGTGTTCCAAAGAAGGCTTCTTTTTTTCGATATAATCGTACAAGTCATAACTATAAAACGGAATAATTAGATAGAATAAATCTTCGTCTTTGCCATAATAGATAACCGGGGGTACATTTTTCACGGATTTTTGATGCAAATAATTCAATATGGTGGATTCGCGACGTAACATATTGAATGATGAAGTGTTTTGTTTGACTGCTACGTAATTTCCATTGCGCTTATGTTGCGCTTTAAAAACATTTCCGAATTTACCTTCCCCCAAATGGTCGAGGAATTCGTATTTGTCCATATTATTTCCATGGAACATTATCTTTATTAAATTTCATATTAGATTTAAGATGGTGTAAAAGTAGCCAGAAATTATATTTTTGTGATTCTTTGTCTAATCCCAGGATATAATCCAATTGTTCTTTGACATAATCATTATATTTCCGATGACCACCGGTATGAATCATAGTGCTGGGATGCAGATAAAATCGATATTTAGCCCGAGTGTTTGGCATTATATAGAGATTTTTACTGCAGTGTACATCAAAGTTGAGTATTTCCATTAGTTCATGATGTTTCCATTGTTTGGGTATTATATGATGATCTTCGACGTAGCCAGTATATTCTTTGTTTCGCTTAAAATTCTTGCGATAAACACTGCGATATCGGAAAAAATCACGTTGAGTACTCATTTTCATACCGATGTTTGGACGAATTAAATATAAGAAGCACGGTACTCCAATGTATCTGAACCACATTGCTATAATAATAATAAAGAAATTACTTAATTATTATTTTCTTTGTTTTAACGACTACGAAGACTAATAATACGGACGAACAGGTTGAGCACATCTAAGAAAAAGGATATGCTAGTTTTGGGATAATTCGGCATTTTGGTACATTTATCGGCAAGTTGAAATACGCGAGAAGTATCATACGAAACGAACCCGGAAAAAATCACGATGACAATATAGGATACCATTCGATGCATCTGAGAAAACGCATATCCTTTATTGAAAAAAGCGTTGAATATTTCGAATATGATGATAACCAATAATGCTATCAATAGTGAGGACATTGCTTGGCTATACGTATCTTTGAAAAATTGAGGATTAACATAAACTAACATAGACATAAAAGCAAAGATAAGTGAGACGATTAATATAGTGCTGCTAATATAATCTTTGAATATGGGCGATTTCAAATAAATCCAGAAGGTACCGGAAATAGATAATACAAAGAGGACCCAGAATATATGACTGTAAATGACTTGTGACATGGAGCTCTGAAAATTAGGCTGGAAAGATATGGCTACAATGAATAAAATGGAGCATATAAATAGAAGAAGTGGATTAATATTGTATTTTTCCCATCCAATATAACTGGACAATATACCTAAGATTATGATACTTAATGCTAAATATAGATATACATTTATGACGTAATTATCGCACGTGGGCTTGCCGTTTTTAAACCCCATTAATTTGATTAAATACGCAAAGAAGACAACCGCTAGTCCGAGACTGTATTTGGTGATTTCGTTTTGATTCATATATTTATTGTTTATATTTTTATTTTTCTTCTAATAAAAATATATATGGATTATTTGGAAAAGGTGAAAATACCCGTTTATTCATTCTTAATATTTTTCATTTATGCGTCGTATTTTTTAGCATTCTTTGGTTTATATTATGTGAGTCCTGATTTGCTGAATTCATTTCGATACGCAATAACATTTTTCATATGTATGTTCTTAATCATCCGGTTTAACCCGTTTCAGAAACACGAGCTGCGATATTTTGACGATAAGCTTATATTTGGCAGTGGTCTGATTTTACTGTCGAATTTAGGATTTGAACTATATTTTACAAAGATTGAAGATAAAACGAAGTCAATAATGCAAAATATAATAAAGTAAATTCTATAGATGTATATCATGGACTATAGGCAAATACTCAAAGAAACTCGCAAGGATGAATCTTTGAAGTCGGACCTAAATATCGACGAAATTGTCAAAGATATGAATTTACAAATCGACTTGGATACACTGATACAAGAGAAAATTGATGTATTAAAAACTTTGGAAATTACCACAAAAGACGCTAAAGAAATGCTCGAAAAACTGGAATGCTATCGGTATATTGATGATATTTACAAGTTTGAACGCGGGCGATTTGTTCGATGGATAAATGCAAAGAACAAACTAATGAGTGGCGCAATATGTGTTGATATTGCTTTCACAAGTACGGGTACTAATATTGTGTGTAAAAATAACAATGGCAGTCGGATATTTCAATTAAAGTTCGACAACAATCATTTTTTTCAACTATTGACAGAAGATGAGCAAATGGTTTTGGCAGTTAGTGAGAAAATACAACTCACTTAATTATTTCATTTTATACTATTATGAATTAATGTATAAATATAGAAATTAAATCATACATAATACAATGATAGGATATGCATATATATTTTTATATTTTTTTATAACACAGGTGTTTTCGATATATATAAAAAAATACAATATATTTATATCGAATAAACACAAAAAACAGTACAATATAGTAATATGTGGTTTGTCGCTTATTTTAACAATAAAATCATATTATATTGTATCTAATAAATCATTTTTCGATATTTCGTGTTATACTATTGTCGATGAGCATTTTAATAAATATCGATATCTATTTTTTGTTTTGAAATTTATAGAATGGTTTGACACAGCATTGTTACTACAAAAATTCAACGGTAATATTTCGAAAATATCCAATTTACATTATTACCATCATGCAATTGTACCGACAATGACGTATTATGGTATGTATCAACCAGGTGAATTATTTGTATATTTAACAAATAGCTTTGCGCATTTTTTGATGTATGGCTATTATGCATTTCCAGAAATATTATTTCCAGTAAAATCATTCATTACATGTTATCAATATTTACAACATATGTTTATGTTATTTGTAATAATATATCAATTTACGAATTCATGTGACGTAACGTATCCTATTATGAATGTAATTGGTTATTCTTTCTTTTTATATGAGTATATGAAATTGATTTTTCCTATGGTACATTCGATATTTATAAAAATATATTCTAATGCGTCAAATATAAATGTATTTTCATCATGTTTATTCTTATTAAATACTCTATATTTATGCTTTAAAAATGATATAGTATATAGAAATTCATTCTTTTTACTGACATTATCATCTATTATGGCTCATCAAACATATAACAAAACAATTGTACTAATTGATAAATTATTTGTACTGAATATTGTGTTTCAAGGAGGAATACGTTATTTTCAGTTCTATGACCGTAGTTTAATTCACAGTTTATTTGTATTACTTAACTTTTTAATTACAATATATCTCTATTGTTATGGTTATATGCAATCCAAATTTAGCTTCGATAAAGATATATCAAAATCGCATTTTTATCATGCCATTCTACATTTATGTAGTTCATTGGGTCATTTGAGTATCATTTATTTGCTTGATTAAATATACCATCGTCAATATTATTATAATTATTTATAATAAAATAGAATTACTTTTTCTGAAATTTCTGGATACATTCCCAAATTTTCGCGCTCTCGGGAATATTGAAACATCCACGTCTTTGCGCCATATTGATGAAACTCACTAGTAAATTCAATGCGTCATGTTCGTTTCTAACAGGGATGTCCAATAACGATGGTTCAGGAACTTGAGTACCAGATGGGTCCATTATAACAAAGTATATATGTAACTTCTATATGGTATATTACATATATAATTTAACGCCCCGAAGAGCCAAACCCGCGACTTCCTCGCTCTGATGCAACGAGTTCATCTTCATTCACGAGTTTCACAAAGAAGGGACACAATGATGGGTGACAAATCTGCACAATACGCATACTTTTTTCTACAACACAGTCTTCAATCCCACGAACGGCGGCAATTATATTACCTCTATATCCGGAGTCAATTATGCCTACATGGTTCGCCAACATAATCGGCATCTTCGACATACTTGAACGAGCATAAAGATGAAATCCTACACAGACGCCATTTGTCTCCATCATTGTTTTCACTTGCATATCCACGAAAGTGACTTTATCGCGCTTAATATCGTAGTTCATAGGCACAAATAGGTCAAAACCTGAATCAGGGAATTGATTGTTTTTGACATTATTATTATGCGCTTCAACCTTGTTTTTATAAATATCATATAACTCGTTATCATTAACGCACATACATAGTGTTGGGATGTCACTCATATATAATTACTTTGTCTGATTATTTTTATATTCTTTATACGATATTTTTATTGGCTCCTTGTACGTTACTTCATTGATGTCGTCTATTTTCTTTGATTTAGCTAAAGCGCTATCTATATAAATTTCCTTCAACAATTTCCCGACAAGCACTGAAGCCTCATGTTGGTCCGCTTCGCCTTTTTCTATTAAGGCCAAAGTATTTAATAGTCGCTCCATCAATACAAGATTCAATTCATCATTGCATAGTTTATGAAATATATCGGTGTAGTTCAAGTATAAAAAGTTACATTTCTGGACACACAAATCTTTGAAATTGGATTCCATCCCATGTTTTGTTTTAAGCGAAAGGAAAGACTGTATATCTTTGAATATAAGTTCGGAGTGTTTCAATGTGCGAATTTTTTCGGTGTTGTCGTCGCAATTACTTTCACTGATGAGTTTCTTCAAATCCAAACGCTCCTTAGAATTCATGTATATATATGAAATATAAGACTTTTTTATGTATTTTATTTATATATGAATTATTATTATCTACAACCTAAAGCATTGTATGTTAAATATGGTCTAGTTGCCTTATTTATTGCATTGTTTATAATAATTGTACTGGGTGGCTATGTATATATGCTGTCAAATTGGAACGACATTAAATGTAAAAATGGTAATTTCTATGTAGCGCCATTGTTTTTTCAAGATACTGACGAAACTATGAACTTTTGTTTTTCAAGTAAAATACAATCATCAATCGAGTCAAAGAGTGCAAATAACCAATCGGCAATAAATACAATGAAGGGAAATGTTTCATCGTTATCAAATAAAATACAGAGCATGGACGGCACTTCACAAGTACTTAAGACCGAAACGGAATCAAAATTATCGAGCGTTACAGCAATTTTGAAGCAAAATGTGGATTATGTCAAAAATGCTTTATCCACAATATTGGGTGCCATATATATTAGTACAAATTTAAATAAAGGTGCATTAACGTCTTATGAAGATTTACAGAAAAGTGAAATCGCAAACATTATTGACAACTATAATAATATAAGCGCATAATATAATATAGTATTAAATGACTACAATAACAAATGTCGAAATAAGTGGCTTAAACATGACCTTAAATTCAATAATTGCTATAGGTATAGTATTGGTTATTACATTTTTGATATACTATAATTATACCCGTATATATCATAACATTTATAAGAATGACCCTAGTAGATATTACCATGATATTCGCAGTTGGTACAATCGTGCATTCGAACAAGAAGACACGTATTTAGATACATTAGTAGAAGATCAAGTTGAACAGAACCAGGCAGATTTTAATAAAACATTGGATGATTTAGATATGCTTATACGTAACACCAATAAAAATAGCGAAGCTTTAGATAGAAGAATAAAAGAAGAAATTATCGCCAGGTTAATGAAGTATTCCGCTGATACAAATGCAACAAATGAACAAATTGTACAAGTGAATGAACTTATTTCGAAGGTTAGTGAAGTGCAATCTCAAAATGCTACTGCTTTAGATGAAATAAAAGAAATGTATGTCGATAAAATATACAAATATTTAGATGATTTGACACATTCTTTGAAAGTAATACAATACCAATATAATATTGCATCTGTCACACAAAACATGAACAGTGCTCGCAAACAATTGGAGGATTTATATGGTTCAATTTATGGAACTATGTCGAAATATAGTGATTTCATAGTCGCATACGTAGATAGTAATTTCAAAATGGAAAATGTGCCTGCTTTCAAAACGCGCAAAATAGATAATAATTCCAATCAGAATTTCGATAAGATTAATAATACATTTATGATGGCGGGTTATACAAATATGTAATAAATAAAATACATTTATTATATATAAATGAATACACGAAATGTTGTAATCGTAGTGTTGGTGTTATTATTGGTTTTGACACTTTTATGTGGATGTAACAAGAAAGAGGTTGTGCCATATGAGGGGTTTGGTAAGAAGGAAAAAGAAGAAATAATGGAGGCAAGCGGTAATATCAAAGAAATGGTCGATGAAAACTCCGACAAGATCGAGGCAAAACTAGACGAACTCAAACAATCGGTAGATGAACTTAAAAAGAATAATAAAGAAGGATTTTCTGTCCGTTATGAAGGACTTACATCACTGAATAACTATGATTCTTACACGTGCCAAAGGTGTGATAATTGTATGTCTGGGTGTGCATGCAACGCTTAACAATATAATTCATAAAATTATTTACGTAGCTTTGTAAATAATTTTATTTTTTGTTTATGTATTCATTTTTTATCTTTTATGCGTTTCATCATTTATGCAGGGGTAGCCTTAATGAAATGATGCTTCATGTATCTCTGAAGGTTGAAGTATGTGAGCTCCTCACCCTTTCCGATGTTGAGAAGCTTGGTAAGCGGACCATCGGGGTGGATTCTGCGACCATTCTCCTTATCCTGTAGCTGCTTGCTTCTAATGTATGTGTTAATCTCCTTGCTCACCTCGGTACGGGCCATCTCGGAACCAATGGCCTTTCCAAGGAACTGGGCAAGCTCGTCGCTGATTCTGGTAGGCTTAACGAATCCAGAAGGGGCTCTGTTAGTAGAAACCTTTCTTCTCTTTCCAGACTTCTTGGCGGCATTCTTAAGCTCTCTTGAAACGGTCTTCTCAAGAGTCTTGAAATCAGTCTTCAAAGAAGAAAAGAGGTTAGCAAGCTGAGTCATCTTAGCGTTGAAATCAGTGAGCTTGGTGAAGACAGTGCTCTCAGGAGTCTCCTCAACAGGAGCCTCTACCTCGACTGGCTTAGGGGTCTCGACGGGAGCAGCGACAGCCTCCTTCTTGGAAGACTTCTTAGCCTTGACAGTGTTCTCAGGGGCAGCAGTAGCAGTGGGCTTTTCAGACTTGGTAGTACGGACCATTTCCTATATGGATAATAATACATGTTCTATTTATATTGTTTATTAAATTATATTTTATACACGGTATTTAGACACAAAAAAATTGCGCGTTTAAAAATACAGTGTGTAATATTTAGGATAAAGATTCATAAAGCCATGGTAAATATTCTCGCGCGTCTTCTGAGACCGTAGTCAGTGCGGTTAAAACCAATATCACGCCCAATTGCTTATATTCATTGTTTATTCCTGTATAAATCAAATTTTCCATTACTGTGATACATGCTTTTCTCAATGTTACTATGTCGCGAATATTGCCGTGACGAATACTAATGTTATTAACGCCTTCTAAAAATGGGTCAAAATAAGGACATATTCGCTTTTTTGTTAAAACCGGCATGTTAGAACGAACGCTCCATATTTCCCATAGTTGGCGCAAAAATCTAACATATTGTTCGATTGATAAACTCTGTAGCCAGGTAGATGACGTATAATTGCCTAATAAATCTATTTCGTAAAAAAGGTCGTGAATTCGCGCATCCAAATCTTTGTTTCGAATCGCTTGCATACGCGCTATAGTTTGCTCACGCACTGTCTGGTCGTGATTTAGCGCCTCGCTTCTTATTCCATGCATACGTTTATTGAGCTTCATTAATGCAGATATATTGCGAATTATTTCGTAGCTTATTGTTTTGCGATTGTACGGATTATGTATAACACTCTTCTTTTTCAATAATAAAATTAGCGAATTTATGTTGAAACCATAAGTAAAACCTTCGTCGTCACTGAAACTGAAAAAGTCGTAGTAATTGATTTCATTCAATGGCTCTAAACTATAAAAATCGGTCTCATTTGTACATATTTTTGGATTTTTTAACGCAGGACCCTTCAGTCTTATCATATTGCGTATTATTTTGGAACGAAACAATGACTGTATTTTTACGATTTTTTTTAGTTTTTCAAAGAACTCGACTATTCTTTTTATCAACACCGTCTTCGTACCAGATATATGTAATTTGTATTTTTTGGCGACATTTTTTAGTTCATACACTTTGTATCTTTTCAAGCACACGTTGTCGCGAAAATACGTGTGAGAATTTACGATTTCATTCATCTTTGATTGAACATGCATATCCATATGTATTATAATATGTTTATATTTATTTTTATTTTCACCACTATACCAAATATCATTTTACCATACATTTTGTGACCATTATATAAGTTTATAAAAAAAATTGATTTAAAAAAATGATTACATGATATAAGTATAATACCCACTATTATTATGTCTGGAAACGCTATGACTACTGATACTAGAACTGTTGCTGACTGGGCTCCTACTGATTTCAAGTACATGCCTATGTCCAAGAGTGACCGCGGAAATAAATCAATTCAGCTACAAAACAATTCCACAAAGAGAGCGATTAAGTTGAGACTACCACTTCTTATGACGTGGGGTATTCAAGACTACACTGACCCAGCTACTGGCGAATCTGATGGCAAGTTCAGTATCACATTGAACTTTCCTCGTGACGAAGACGTCCATAAGAGTCCTGAAACGGATATGGCACTAGAAAAACTTAAGGAATTCGAAAATAAGATTATCGATGATGCAGTGAAGAACTCCGATGAATGGTTCGGCGAATCTTTACCAAAGGAGGTGATTAAGCACAATTACTTCTCCTTTATCAAGTACAATAAAAATAAGGACACTGGTAAGCCAGACCTTACTAGACCTCCATTCTTGAAGCCAAAGGTGCCTTATTATCGCAATGATGGGCGTATGGATTGGAAGATTGACCTATATTCGATTGAACAAAAGCAAATCTTCCCGGATGCTGCTAATCCTGAGCTTGGACCACAAGACTTTGTGCCTAAACTTAGCAAGATTATTTGTTACATTCAATGTAGCGGTTTGTGGTTTGGCGGAAAGGGATGGGGTCTAACATGGAAGATGACCGCCGGAATGGTAAATCCACAGAAGTCAAATGCTATGGAAAAGAAGCTTCCTATGGAATTGTCCTCATCTGAGCGCGAATTGTTCGGTATGCAGACAACTTCTACTACTGAAGAGACTACTTCGGATACTCCATCTACTCAACCAGTCGATACTGAAGTCGTAGATAGTGACGCTGAAGAGCCAGAACCTGAGCCAGTGCCTGAACCAGTAAAGGAGGTGCCAAAAAAGAAGAAGGTGATTAAGAAGGTCGCCAAGTAAATATTATAAATATATAGCTAGAACTGTAGTTAGGATAATTTAAACCCTTGAATATTTAAAATGGGACATTTTCAATCGTTTAAGGGTCAGATATCAGTAACGAATTAAAATCCAGAACGCCGGAGGCGTTCCATTTTAAATCTTCACTGGTATAAATAATCCTTTTTTATAATATTTTTATTTGCGCTAAAATAAAAATATTTTACATGAACAGTGTTACATTCAACACTATGTCGCCGCGTTTATTCACATCATATACATTTTTTGTGTTGATATTTGGTAACCCCATGTTATATAACACAAGTTTTTGCGTGTTTTTTAACAATAATCTATCTCTATTAAACCACAACTTCTCGTGGAAAAATACTTGCTCTTTATTCCAGATGTCATTGATATTATAACTCAAATTGAATATTAAACAGTCATCCATTATTACTACATGTTCATCCAAATCCGGAATCATTTTTATCAAATATTCGGTGTTTTTGATGTCATATAATAATTCCTCATGCCATAATGGAACATTCACTACTTCGTCGTCCAATACTAATTTATATACGTTTGTGTCCATCATATCATTCAATGTTGGCTGCAATATTATTACTTTTTTCTCCTTTCGTTGATTCATATGTTCAAATATCCTTATCAGTTGGTCGTTTAAATTTATTCTATCTCTGTTCGATATGAGAAATTCCTGAAATTTCATCAATAATTCATATTTTTCACCGTTGCAAAACATTGTATATATATTTTTCAAATCATTTAACGACATGCTAGATAAATGGTCGCGTAAAAATATGTATGTCGATGGTTTGTTATTGTCCGGTTTTTCGACATTTGCAAGTAAAACCTCATATGCCTCTTTAACCTTGAGAAAATCCTCCGTGTTACCACGCTTATCGGGGTGGTGTAATAATGACTGCCTTTTATACTTTTTTCGGAGCTCTTCATAACTATTACTGTTCATATTCAATATTTTCTTCGCCTCTTCACAGTTCATGAATCTCCTTTATCATATACAGGAATATACTTTCTAAATGATAAATGGGTCTATAATTATTATTGTAATATATTATGAAGTCATACAGCTTGGAATTTATTCTACGTATCTTATCTGATGATAAATAGTTGTGTCGAATGAAAAAACTATATACATACCATATACACTCACTCATATCCAAATTATACGTCAAAATGTCATATATTAACTCGCGTAAATTGATATAATTAATTGTCGGCTCTTTTAATGCATCTATCAATGGGTCGCAGATTTCATTGAATATATCATTCGATAAATCCTCTTCGCTTTTATTAGACAATACCTTCAGTTCCTTTATGTTTGTAATGTCACGCACGTCAATATTAAGCCTTTTCTTTGTTATGACAACGCTATTCATTTTTTTTTGGAAAGAGTTTGAATTTGTAACCGGCATTGCAGTTGGAATTATATGTTCATAGTCTGCTTTATCTGGGCGTTTAATGTTTATAGTCAAAAATGAATCCAATATATTATTTGGCAAATAACTTATATGCTCGGTTATCAGAATAAAATATAGTGTAATATTTTGCGTTATTTTTACTTGCTGAATATAACTATAAAATACTTCCAATAGCTCATTATTTACTTGGTGGAAGTTTTTACAAACCAAAAAAGCGGTTTTGTCTGTTTTCATAATTAAAATCTCCATTATTTGCACAAACACTTCTTGAAATATCATTTTCGCGTTACATCCTAATAACCCCATGTCGATTTCGAAATGTACGTCACTCATATGAAATGTGAAATCCTGTTTTTCTGTGCTCACTATTACTTTTTTTTCATATTTCATATTACTTGGACTATATCGTTTCAACATATACAACATTTCGCTGTATTTTCCGGTTCCTGGTGGACCATATATAATCATGTTCTGAATGCTCGTTTTCTCATCTGGAAATTTTATTTCTTGTATTTCCTTGTGAATGTTATATCTATTCTTCGCATTTATGTAATCCTCGAATGTTGATTCATAATATTTCATCATATACATATGAAATATTAGCTTTTATACCTTTTTACGCATTGAACTCTATTGAAGCACTGTCATATTAGTTGTTCCGTCTATTGATGAACTGCTCGTTGTTCCGCTCGTTGTTCCGCTCGATGAACTGCTCGATGAAGTACTCGATGAAGTACTCGATGAAGTACTCGATGAAGTACTCGATGTTCCAGTCGATGAACTGCTTGTTGTTCCAGTCGATGAACTACTTGTTGTTCCAGTCGATGAACTGCTTGTTGTTCCAGTCGATGTGAAATCGCCATTGTAATTGTCACTAGTATTCATATCAAATTGAACATATTTATATATATCGTATGACTCACTGAAAGTAAAAAAGGACAAAATATAACTTACGGACAAAGAAACTAATGATAATATATTAAAACTCTTCTCAGAATCTACAAAGCTTTTACTGCTACTGGCAGTTGTTGTGCCATTAACACGAATCTGTTTTATTGCCATCATTCCAACCAATGTTAGTATCAAGAAAAATATCGTAGTCACGTACAACCCCTTATATGTATTTAGTACTTCTCTATAATGACTGGACAAATTCATTTTACCACTTACTACTGTACCATTTAATATACTTGCAGCAACCATTATCATTATAGATGACATGATTAGCATAAATAATGGCACTCCATACAAGACAAACAATTGATAATAACTACTCCCTGACGACGGTATATTAAACAAAAAGAAAACACCTAATAATACCACATTGGCCATCACATAATTCACCGAAACTTTGGCACGTATGTATAGGTATGTAAATAAAGCCAGCGTTGCTATCAGTATTACGAGAATTAACGGACTCATAAAAATTGCGTCAATATTGAAAAATCTTAGTATTTCGGAAAAATCGAAATTCAATTTGTCTTTGTTTTCGTACATATCATATAACACCTTATAACCGGTCATTGTTGTCAATAAAAACATAAGGACAAACATCAATACTTCTATCTTGTCATTAAATAAGAAAATGCAAAATATTAAATATAATACTATCAGCTGCGCATACAATAAAATATTCAGTTTCATTTATTATATTCTTATATTATAATTTTCCTCCAACCAAGTCAATAATACATGTTTCTCACAATATAATAAACTCTCCTTGAATTTCTTTGTGTTTATGAACTGTGGCTTTAACATTGTATCTGTCTTATAATAAATGTATAATCCATACTTCCCTTTACGAATGCTTAGGTCCGTATTTATTTCGCGCATTATGTTTGCAGTCGAAGCTTCAGTAAATACATATTTCACATCGTCATATGTCACCTGCTCAACCGGTTTTCGCAACTTCACTGACTTTGTTTTTGACCCCCAGCTTAAATAATACCCGTATTTCCCGTTCTTCAAATATAGCGGTTCGTTTTCGTAAGTCCCCAGCATTCGGTCTGTTTCCAGTAAATCTTCGAGTTTATATTCCCCGCGCTTCATCTTCTCTAAATCTATCTGAATTTTCTTTACCGACTTAAATACCGGTTCATCATCTTTCGTTCGCAATACGGCGCCATTTTTCGAAAACATAAACACGTGGTTTTCGTCTATGTCATACACTTCTTTTGTTAGATGTTTCAAAGATTTTGATAATTCCTTTATTTTCTTCTCACATTCCTGACATATTTCCGTCCAATTATTCGAATCTTTGACAACGATATCCAGCTTCTCTTCCATGTGTTTCGTATAAACATAAGAAAAAAGCTCTTCAAAATGCATTATGAGAAACTCTATAATTAATAATCCTATTGGCTGAATTACCAATTTATTTTTCTCTTGACCAACGATTTTCTCCGATGTGTCAAAGATTATCTCTTTATTCATTAAAACCCACGTTTTTATTGCATATTTCTCACCCTCTATATCCATCTTTTTTACATAGTTGCGCTGGACTATAGTATGTACAAAGGTCGCATATGTCGATGGACGACCTATCTCCAAACTCTCCAACTTATTTATCAAAGATGATTCACTGTAATGACTGTGATGCTTATCAAAATGCTCGGTACATATTATCTTATTATGTGTTATATCTTTGAGAGAACGAAAGAAAAATAATAATCCATTGGCTTCACTTTGAGCAGCGTTCAAAGATTTGTCTTTAATCACGCGAAAACCTAAGAATTTCGGTATTTCTATCACATGTTTATAATGCATATCATTCGGCGCACTAATTGCTATGTCATATACATCATATTCCGCTTCGCTCATCATACTCTCGATTGTGTGACGATATATCATATTATATAAAGTATTTATTTTACCTTCTTTGTCAATTGTCTGTTTATCTAAATCCGTCACGCGAATGGCTTCATGAGGATTATCACTCTGTGCGGTCAAAGATTGGATATTGCCCACGTACTTATCGCCATATAATAGTTTGATATGGTCTTCGCCTATTTTCAAGAAATCTTTGCTGTATTTCTTATTTTCTGTTCGCATATACGTAATGTAACCTTCTTGATATAATATTTGCGCCAAACTCATAGTGTCTTTCGGGGATAAATTCAAAGAATTATTACACATTTGTAACAAAGATGATGTATTTAACGGTGGGCTTGGCTTGCGTTTCGACTGCTTTAATTGACCGACTTCGACGGAATAAATGAAATCTTTGCTTTTTGATAAAAAATCACTGCATTCTTCTTCAGAATTCAAAGATTTGTTTAATTTACATTCCAAGTTCTTATTTGTGAAATATCCCGTGACCCTGTATTGTCTTTCCACCTTTTTTGATAACATTTCTTTGTGATTATCATATATTAAGCGCAATGCAGGCGTCTGACATCTACCTGCCGATAAACTATTATTTTTATCATTAAACGCATATTTCCATAAATACGGGGAAATTTTATAACCAATGATCACGTCGAGCACTTGGCGCGCAATTTGACTTTGGACTAAATTCATATTTACCGTCTTTGGATTTTGAACGGCTTCTAATAAAGCAGTGCGCGTAATTTCGTTGAAAACTATGCGCTTGGTTTTAGTTACATCAAGCCCGAAAATATCGCAAATATGCCACGCAATGGCCTCGCCTTCACGGTCATCATCGCTGGCTAATATAATGTTTTCTTTGTCATATTGATCGATGATTTTTTTCATTTCTTTCACATGCGTTTGTTTGTCTTCCATGATTTTGAATTGCACATCGTAGTCTTTGTATGTATCTAAATGACGCAAATGTCCCTTAGATGAAATACATTTGTACAAAGAACCGAGAAATTTTTCTATTTTAGCGCATTTTGATGGAGATTCTACTATCAATAAATATTTAGAACTATCTTTGTTAAATTTGAACGTCTTTGGTGTCTTGTATTTGCTCATTGAATATTCATATATTATTATTTCTAAATAATAATGTATTTATTTCTTAATTCTTCGTGTTCTTCCACCTTTTTTACCTTTTTTTCTCTCTCTCTCTATTCTCTCTCTCTCTTTTCTACTTTTTTCTGAACCAGTTTGCTTTTTCATCTTTTCGATTGCTTTTCTTTGACTTTTAGATGGATATTTTTGGTTTTCTTTTCTTTTTTGTCCGCTACTATATTTAGAAACAATAGTTCCATTAAATATCAAGTTATTATCGGCTTCCTGTTTTTTCGATTCACTAATTGCATTATTTAAAAATGCTAGTTTTGCTTCCGCTTCAGCGAGTCTTTCCTTTTGAAATTCCACATCATATTGCAAAGTATATGCGTCTCCATGACATTCCTCCTTCTTCTCTTGTAGTGCATCATACTGATGTTGGCTTGAAACAGGAGCACTCGACATTTCCATTAACTCTCTACAGTGTCCAAGTATTACACGTTCTTTTTTTTCACTAAATAGCTCAGTTGGAACAAGTGAATTAGACTCCTCCATAATTATATATCATATAAATAGAAATTTTTTAAACAACTGGAAAACTTGGGTCCATAGCAATACCGCAAATTCCTGGGTCATTCATAGATTCCGAACGGCCGATCTTGACATATCCATCTTCACCCCATGAAGTGCTCCATGAATTCTTCACCAGCCAATATTCGACGCCATTTTCTTCGCCATATCCTACGGCTAATACACCGTGGTCCAATTGTGTTCCGCATTCCGGTGAATCTAAAACACCATTAGAATACATTTGGAAATAACGAGTATCAGCTTCAATTGCTACAGCAACCGGCTGCTGAAATACCGCATTTTTCAAAGAAATCTGGTCGTTTGGTTTCACGTCGTAACACTTGCTAATTTGGGCAACAGGGTCACAACTCATACATTCGTCGTTTGCGGTTTTAGTTGTACCCGAAACATACGGATATTCACTCAAAGCACATTGACCATTCTCAATGACATACTTAAAAGCACCTTCCATTTGACCGCCATTACATCCATGAGAACCATACTTAAATCCAGTGGCACAATCCACTAACTCTTGCTCAGATAAATCGACTAGATAGTTCTTGTAAACAGCCATAGCTCCCTCAATTGCGCCAGTAGCACTGAATGTCCAACAAGAACCACATTGCCCCTGGTCTTTAACGGATGTAACAGCTCCATCGGTAACCCAATTTTTAGCATCAGCTGCGCCATTTTTATCATTTTCATAGGCACTGCATCCATAACTTCCTACACGCGCCCCACCGACGTAAGCAGCGCGATATTCTTCATTTGTCAAATCGGTGAATTGATTCATTCCCAACGAAAAGTTGCTAAAAGTATTCAAATTGTGGTCCAAAATAAAACGCATGTTTTCTCTGAACACGGAAAAGCGGTGCTCAAATTCTTCAATTGACTCATAAACCTTATTGTATTTTTTTCGGAAAAATCCGAAATCCTTCCAAACATTTTCTGACTTTTCTTCATAAATGAATCCAATGTCATCATTAGATGAATAAGAATTTGTGTCGTAACCCCACACACGAGAAGATAGCAAAAAGAATAAAGCCGTAAATAATATACGCATTATAATATTTACTTATATAAAAATCTTTATATTCATACAGTTGTATTACCACTATTATCTATATTCAATTCTATCGGGCTTTTTGGTGGTGTGCTCATCACGTCAATTGACATCTCTTCTTTATTTGTAACAATATTTTGATTAATTAAATGGTGCTTACTAACTAAAGGACTGTCATCTGTGTCATTTATTTCAGGTATAGTCACTTTCAAATTGTCAAAATTTAAGGGTCCTTCATTGATTGCTTTTAAATCAATCGGCTTACTACGCGACCTGACTTTGCTAGTATATTTCATACCTTCTGGTACCTTTGCTAATAAATCTGTATGCATCTCGGTGTCTAATAAATTGGACGACTCGCATAGTTTAGTATATAGTGAGTATTTATCATTTAAAAATTCTTTGCCGTCGTCAAGTCTATTCTCGCGTTTTAATGCAAGAGTTTTGTATAAATTAATTGCTAAAGTGTAGAATTCTTTGGATTGTTTTAATTCTAATTCCATAGATGTCTGGATACCTAGATAAAGCTCCAAAGAACCGATGATACCCATAATCATACCAATTAAACATGTAATACCACTAATAATTTGCTGGTCCAAAACTGGCTGCAAACCAACAGATGCTGTACTGTTCAATGATGCAAGTATGATTACCGGAAGACGAAACCACTTTCCGTATGATTTGAAATGATAATATCTTCGTCTGTGGTATTCGCTGAGATTTACGCAATTTACGCGCAATCTTTCACAAATTTCTTCTATTTCATCGCTCCAGTGATTCATAACATTTGCCATGATATATATACTTGTTATAAAATGTATAGGAAAAAATATCATTACAAATATGACAAAATTAAGTAAAAACGCGTCAAAATGAGATGTATGTAGTGAGTCAATTGTGGAATCCAGGTCAGGAGTCGCAAATGATAGGTCGAAGTTATCGAATAGGTCAAAAAAAGGAAACGTATGTGTATAAATACGTGATGTCAAGTATATCGGAAGTGGAATCGATGGACAGCTACATGATAGAAAGAATGAAAGAAAAGCGAGAAAAGGTAGGAGAAATATGGTCGCAGTGAGCGGTAGTCTGTCCTCTTCCTCCCGGTCCGCGGGTTCCACGAAGAAAAAAAATAGCGCCTCGAATATTATACCAAAGAATTAAATAAAAAATAGCGCCCCATTTTTTCCCGCATGGCGCCCCCGCGAAGCGGGTATCAATAAAAATCCATCGGGAAATAATACTTTTTTATTCAAAAGTGCAAAGAAAACGAGTAATTCCCAGGGTATTAAATCCAAATCTTTGTCAAAACTCAAAAATGGATATGTGACTCATTTCTGGATAAGCGCCCGAAGGGCGCCCCGCGAAGCGGGTATCAATAAAAATCCATCGGGAAATATTAGATTTTTATTCAAAAGTACAAAGAAAAGACATAAATACCAGGGTATTAAATGCAAATCTTTGTCATATCTGAATAATACTTAATAAAAATTGATTAATATTTAATACAATAACGCAATAGTATAAAGCCCAATATCGCAATAATGGTACGAACACACAGTGACACACAAAAGCTAGAAAATTTGTATAAGAGAATCAGTTCAAAGAGAGGAGAGTCAATATCCATAGAGTCGGATTTTCAAAGAGGCACGGAATTAGAAGGAGTATGGTCAAAATCTCAAAAGCAAACGTTCATAGATTCATTACAAAAAAACTACCCGGTAGGAATATTGACGTTTGTAATGAATGAAGAATCGGAAGAGTCACGTTGGAGCACACTGGATGGAGGAAACAGAATGCGCGCAATACGCGATTATAAGAATAATATGTATGTCGATGAAAATATGAAAAAATACGAAGAACTAACGCCCGGAGAGCAAGCGAGATTCGATTCGATATTGATACCTTGTCAATGGATTACAATTGAGTCAGAAGACCCGGACACAATAATAACAGAAATGTTCACGCGTTTAAACACAACCGCGAAACCATTGTCGCAAGGAGAACTATGCAAAGCGCATGGATGGAAGAAAGACACATTCGAATTAGAGCTGGCTAAAAAGATAATCGGAGATAAATGGTCGTCGAGCATAGTAGGATACGAACACGAAACAAACGATTTGAGAGAAAAATGGTCAAACACATTTAATTCTGAGTTTGGCGAAACGAGTCGATGTGATACATTAGCATGTATGACAGGGTTCATTGTGTCTGCAAGAACAGGCGTGTTTAGCCATTTTGATAAAAAATATAGTGTGTTGCGACAGCAATTCGTAACAGTACCTGAACATAGCGCGGAAGATACCATGACTATTTATCGAAAGCTATCGCTGTTTTGCGACGTAATGGGTCACGTGTATAATAAAAAGATTTTTGGAAAGGTTACCATGGGTATGGTACCCATGTCAAAAGTCGCCCCAATATGGAAGCTCATCTGCGAAAATGAATGGAGTCCCGAAATAGAAGAAACGATTATTGGGTTTTATAAAAAAATAAATGATTCGACTGAGTGCCGGAGAGATTATGAAAATATTCTCAAGGGTGACGGAGATAATCATTATGGGGATAATAAAGTGAGAAAGGTGATTGAACACATCAAACAAACCATGTCTTAAGCCTGAGGATGCCTTATATATCTTAAAAAAATACGCGCCTCATTTTTTTACGGAAGACATGGATATTCCCGGGGTATTTATTTGAAATCTTTGTCAAAACTCAAAAATGGATATGTGACTCATTTCTGGATAAGCGCCCTTCGGGCGCCCCCGCGAAGCGGGTTATAGATAAAAATCCATTTGGAATTAATGTATTTTTATTAAAAAGTGCAAAGAAAACGGGTAAATTCCAGGGTATTTAATTTAAATCTTTGTCATTTCTCAAATGAGCAATGGTATTTTCTTTCGCGAGTTTCTGAATAATCTTGGGATAAAAGGAGTCCTTGTTACATATTCCAGTGGAGTTCTGCTGCATGGGGATACATTTCTTTGAGAATTCGGAGTCCATATCGCAATAATCAGGGTTAGTTTTCTTCCAATCCAACAAAGATTTAATACTCTTCCGCGACACTTCCTGAATGGCATTCTCCAACTTTTCGACGGATTGTTCTTTATCCCATACATTATGGTCTTTGACGTAAATAGTTTCGCGTTTAGCATCGGTACAGTGAATGGGTCGCTCGTGTATAGTGAGTAGTTTGAGGTTATCCATTAGAATCTTAGTCATGCCATTGACGAAGCCGAGCTGTGCATTGTTCTCTAAATCATCATGGCTTATTTCAATACGTTCAATGAAGTCGGATAAGTTAATGGCATTTTTACAAGTTTCATTGAGGAACATGTTGATGTTAAAGTGGTTATTGGTGGTGTCTCCTACTTTGTGTAGAATTTTCTCCATTAATTCATCTTTTTTTTGTAATTCTTTGTGTTGCATATTTAATTGTTCTATGAACTCCTTTCGTTGTAATGCCATTTCGCACTGTTGGTTTTGTAGTTGTTCCATTACACTTACTAACAGTCCTTTATAGTCGATATTTTCATGAACAATTAGGTCAGTAGATTCACGATTACATTTCTTTTTATGAGCATATAAGCCTTGTCTATATCGATAACTTTTGCCACAATCACATGTATATGCAGCGGCGAGTTTTGCGTAATCATTTGTAACTCGTTTATGTTTATTAGTCAATAAATGTTTATCATAATCACTTTGTTTGTAGCATAAATAGTGACATTTTTCACATGAAAATTCTTTCGCGATTTTTACTAAACTATCCGTCATTTTACTAGAGTTACATTAAATTGCCGGAGATTAAACGAACAAAAATCTTTCAGTAACAACTTAAAATACACACCCATTGTTTTTCACCCGTACATGCAGCGAAAGTGAATTTTTGATATTTTCTGGAAAACTCTCAGAACTTTTTCCTGATTTTGGACATTTTTAAAAATGTCCATTTTTCAGAAAAAGTTGGACGAATCTCAACGGTTTTTTTCAAAGATTCTCAAAAATGGATATGTGACTCATTTCTGGATAAGCGCCCGAAGGGCGCCACCCGCGAAGCGGGTTAATAATAGAAATCTAACAGAAAATAATAGAATTTTATTCAAAAGTACAAAGAAAACAAGGGGATTCCAGAGTATTTAATTGAATCTTTGTCATATGTCAAAAAAAAATAAAAAAGAGGTTGCAGAAAAAAATCGCGCAGGAAGTCATGACTTGGGTTCTTAGAGATTTATATTATTAAAAAAATTAATAATATAATAAGGATTTAACGACGGCGAGTGGATTTTCTGCGACTCTTTCTAGCTTTCTTGCTCTTTCGGTTGCGGCGCGATTTTCTCTTTCTACCACCCGAGAGACGAGGGTAGTCCTTGTAATGCTGCTCCACTATACTGTTTATTCTATTGTCGATGCTTCTTATACCCGTAGGCGTATTAGCTATAAAAGTATTGTAGTCTTCACTATCATTTACTAAATCGAGTATATATTGTGCTTGATTATCTGTAATCCTCAATCCTTTGAGCTGATTAAATAATGACATAGTCTTATATATTAAATCGACATTTTTATCTAAAGTAAATATAACTATGATAAAAGAGTCAATAGAAGACCCATTCAAAGACTTGAAAGAAGAAATAACTGAAAGAGTCAAAAACGAGATCCCTTCCAGAAGCCCGATGAGAACGAGAGTAATTAAAAAAATTCTCAAAAACCGTATAGAAGGGCATATTTTTTTATTAAAACAGCTCCGTGGCATATCGAAGGGGGTATTAAAAAAATTCATGTCGCCGGATGGGGAGACATTGGAGAGAAAAACGCAAGGAGGAAAAAGAACAAAAAAGGCGACAAACGCAAAGATTCGCAATAAATCGTTAAAAAAAATGATTAATCCCTAGCCGTTTTAAATTTATTACTCAGTGCTTGTTTTAAATGGTCTTGTAGAGAGCCGTCTTGACGAATATCGTTTTTATTAATATTTGGTTCTTTGACGATGGCGGATATGGTGTTTCGTCGTTGCACTGGGTCGATTTGTTTGACGGGAGGTTCAGTCTCGATTTGTTTGACGGGAGGTTTCACGACTTGTTCGTCGGGAGGTTTCACGGTTTGTTTGGCGGGAGAATTCAATACAGTAGCGTCGTTCAGTTGCTTACTAAATAAATCGCGAATGGGGACAATCTCATTGAAATTGACATGCGCGTATTTTTCGCTAATTTTCTCAATCTTTGATTTATGGTCACAGTATTGCTCAATGTACTTTATTTCGAGTTCGTATTGTTTAGCTAGTAGTGTTAAATATTTCTCTAGCTTTTCATTATCTTCCGCCAAAATATTGATTTGGTTTGCGTTCTTCAACTTTTCTTTTTCAATGAGGATTTGATATGTCTTTGTTTGCAATTCTATGTCTTCTTCGTCCAGTTTGTCTTTCAGTTCAATAGAAAATGCGTTGATTTCGGCAATGGACTTACATAGTTTTTCCTTTTTTTCATCTAGCTTTTTAATCTCCTCAAATAAATTGCTTTCCTTTTTATTGTCATTACTCATTATATGATATAACACATTAAAAAATGTATTATATAACCTAGCTACTATCTAACTACTTACTTTATTTGCTTACCTCGCTTGTATTGGAAGACGGGGTCACTATCCTCCTTTCCTTCAGACATGACACACAGTGCATTGGCGGACTGCTTCATCTCGGCGTCAAGGAAGCATACGTTGTTTATCTGAATCGGCCGCTTGATGTACAAGGTCTTCTTTTTCTTAAGGTCATTGACCTCCAAGACAAGGGACTCTGCATCGGCTTCGGAGAGAACCTCTTCTAGAAGCCCCTTCATTATTGGGTCGGTTTTCACAGACGAAGATTCTTCGACTTCCTCATACTCTTCTTCTACAAGAAGAGGAGTACCGGGACGCTCATCCTCTTCATTCTCGACAACTTCTTCAACAACCTTTTCGGCCTTCGCAGCATCCTTTTCAACAAGCTTTTCAGCCTTCTCGACCTTCGCAGCTTTCTTTGCAGCAAGCTTAGCGGCAAGCTTCTCAGCCTTCGCAGCTTCCTTTTCCGCAAGCTTCGCTGCAAGCTTTTCAGCCTTCGCAGCTTCCTTTTCAGCGAGCTTCGCTGCAAGTTTCTCAGCCTTCTCAGCCTTTGCTGCTTCCTTCGCTGCTTCCTTTTCAACAAGCTTAGCAGCCTTTGCAGCCTCCTTCTCAGCAAGCTTAGTGGCAGCCTTCGACGATTGAGCAGAAGACTTCACATGCTCCTTCAGGTCCTTGGTCACCTCGGGAAGAGAAGTGAAGAACTTACCGTAGAACTCCTCCTGGGCATCCTTGGCTCCGAATATTTGTTGCGCGTCAAGCAGCGCCTTGTGCATATCCACATCAATCACGCCTTCTTCCTTGAGATGATTCGCTAACCAAAATCCAAATACTCGGTAGTTGGTGAAGCTCTTCTTCTTGGTATCGACGGATTGTGGGGAAGACATATTGTACGCAGATAGAAACTTTTGGAAAACTATAATTAGTTTTGGATTTTATACATTCTGTCAAATCGTGAAAAAATGAATCAATTTTTTTTCGAAAGGCCATGATTTTTCAATCGATTTTTGCATTATTTTTCGCCACCATATACACAATACAAAAACAATGCAAAAACGACAATCCGGAACGCGATGTGTTCATACAGCTGTCGTTCGCCTTTACGTCCTTTGATATAACTCACCCTAAAGTAGTATAGAATAACGAGCAGTAGAGCGACGAGAACGTACATGTTTTGCTTTAATTTAATACATTTATAGAATAAATACGCTATGAACGTAGTGGCGAAAAGCGAGTCCAACGTAAAAGTATATATGTTTTTGCAATTCCAGTAAGTTACGTTGGATACTATCATAGCAACTATCAAATACTTTAACACGTCATCCACTTGCGTAATAAAGAACAGCAATATCAAAGGACTCATCGACAATATCATGTCGTCCCACCTATTGTAATAGAAATCCATATATATTATACCCATAAAAACCCCCGTAGGGGGTGAGAAACCCATAAATTGATAAAACACTCATTTCTGGATATGTCACTCATTTCTGGATAACCATTTTTGACCATATATGTTAAAATATACTTTAACACATATTATTTGGGAAAATGATGGGCTGGACGAGGTGTCACTGTTATCTGTCGGATGGCCTATATATTTGCCACTGCTGTACTTACACCTCTACTCGCCGCAGCTTCCTGTGTGACATTCGTAGGTTTATTCGTTTCAGAAATGATATATTCAAGTATATCAGGTCGACCTATACTACTAGCTAAAAATAATATATTTTGTTTTTTACTATTTTCATAACTCAATATTTTGACAATACCTCCTTCAATATTTTCGACAATATGTTCCAATAAACCAACTTTATTAGTTAAAACAATATTATATAAAGCTTCAAACTGTTCATTTTCATTTACTGCTTTAAATAATTCCATAATACCATCATAATTTCCGTCATTATTATCAAATATCCTTTGTAATAAATCAGTTCTTCTGAAATTTTTATTAATATACTGACTACATTTATCTTTTCTTTCGAGGTCTAGTGATTTCATATTTGCTCCCCTATCTATCAGAGCAGTAACCACCTCGACATGACCATACATACATGCCAAACGCAAAGGCGTGTATTGATCCACATCCTCGGTATCGATGTCAGCTCCCCTATCCATCAGAGCAGCAGCCACCTCGACATGACCATGTATACATGCCCAATGCAAAGGCGTGTGTTTTTTCATATCCCTGGTATCGATGTCAGCTCCCCTATCCATCAGAGCAGCAGCCACCTTGATATGACTATATTTACATGCTAAGTGCAAAGGCGTCATTTTATACTCATCCTTGGCATGGATGTCAGCTCCCCTATCCATCAGAGCAGCAGCCACCTCGACATGACCATCTATACATGCCCAATGCAAAGGCGTGTGTTTTTTCATATCCCTAGCATCGATGTCAGCTCCCATATCTATCAGAGCCATGGCCTTTTCCATGTGACCATAACGACATGCCCAATGCAAAGGCGTGAATTGATACTCATCCCTGGCATCAACAACGGCTCCGTTTTCAACAAGTGCTTTTATTATTATTTCATTATCGGCTTTACAATTTTCTTGTGGTATCCTAGAGTTTGTTTTGGTACAACATGCATATTGTAATGGTGTTTGATTGTATTCATTTCTTATCTCTGCGTTTGCTACTCTTTTCATTCTGTTTAACATCAGAAGTTTTATCATTTTTGCTCTTATTTCATAGTTTTTATATCCGGGGGTACATAAATAATGTAATGGTGTATTATCTTGTTTATCTTGCGAATTAACATTGACTTTTTCTGCTTTCGCGTATTTCTCGTATATTACAATATAACTTATCATATTCGCTAATGCTTGAGCAAAATGTTCTTCTGCATAGAGTATCAACTCACATACAATATGTAATGGTCTCTTCCCATTATAATTAGGTATATTAATATTTGCTCCCATTTTAATGAGTTCTTTTGCAATTGGTATATAACCATAACGACAAACAAGAAACAGCAATGTCCCATTAACTGTGTTTCCGTGATCAGTGAAAACAAAATTCCAGTTTATCTCTCCATCTTCTTTAATAAATTTACCATCAGGTGTTTTATTTTCGGATTTATATTTTGTTATGACTCCAAAGAACTCGGCTTTAATTTTATCTTCGTCGTTATAACCTTTTATTTCATCACATTTTTTAATCAAATCACCTATCAAACCCTCTATCGAACCACCAGAACCCTTTATTAATTTTCTTTTTATAGATTTATTTTTTTTTTTCCTAAAATTCTTTGACTTTTTCGAATGACGTTTCTTTGATGTTTTCGAATGACGTTTCTTTGACTTTTTCAAAGAGTGTTTAATAATATTCATATATATATATATTATTAAATATTGTCAAATAATTTATACAGAAATAACCCGCGAAACAAATACCCGAAACAAATCTCAAACAAATACCCGAAACAAATATCCGAAACAAATACCCGAAAATACCCGAAACAAATCTAACTCGGGAAACACTCTCAAAAAAATAACAGAATTTATCGTCTGCGCCGAGATGATTTATTAGAACGCTTTCGCACAGTCTTTCTCTTTCTATTCTTCTTGGTCTTCAATTTCTTACCACCGAATCCAAACCAACTTTTACTATCAGCAGAAGCAGCAGGAGCAGCAGGAACAGCAGCAGGAACAGCAGCACCAGGAACAGCAGCAGGAGGAGCAGCAGGAGCAACAACAGGAGCAACAACAGGAGCAGCAGGAACAGGAGCAGGAACAGGAGCAGCAACAACAGGATTAGTAGGAGCAAGAGCATTCTCTATTCCCAGCTTCTCAATTGCAGAATCCAAGAACGCTGTTTTCATTGCATTTTTTTCATTCTCATCCTTTTTTAAATAATCAACCGTAGTCATACGAACGCCGTTTAATATGTCTTGAATAATTTTAAATTGACCCGCCTCCTTTTTTGCGCCTTTTTTAAAACAAAATGCGTATAGCACGGTTATCAATTGTGTTAAATCCGCGTCAGCGTTACTCCAATGGATTCCAACTTTCACCATTTTCGGAGCCGTTCCAGCCATTTTATCTTTATAATCGTATAAATTAAATGGACCCCCTCCCTGTAATTGCCATATTTTAACATTATTGTCTGTATACCAGCGACCTGTTGGTGCAATAAAATTAGGCGAAACTAGTTCATTTTTTAAACCAAATTTATTTGGTCTTTTACAAACCTTGCTCTCTCCGGTGAAAGTTTCAACAGCTAAATCAAAATCGATTATTTTAAATTTAATGTTACCATTTTTGTCTGTAACAACAATGCCATTATCTGTATGTAAATCTCTATGACACCCGATACTCACATTACCTTCTTTTATGGAATTATGAAGAGCTTGTAGTGATTTCGCCATGGCAAGTACTACTTTTCTACATTTTTCGTGGTCATTGTCGTCGATGATATATTTTAGTAATGGTTTTGCACTTTGATTTACTAAATTTTCGGACGTCATATACAACTTGACGTCGTAATCCATTCCTTCTACAACATACTTAGCAAAGACTTTATTTAATTCTTCCGCTTTTTTATCCATAATAGTCAATCCATTATCATCCTTGGCATATATGTTAGCATCTTTATCAACTACTACTGAAAAATTTACATTATTTTCTATATATCCTTGGAAAGTCGTACCTTTAGGCATCATCCTATTTTTAACCATCCTAATTTCAACAATCTCCTTCAATTGCTCTCGAGTTAAAAGACCATTATTTCCGTTGTAGGTAAATGAAATTTGTTCCTTAGTAGGGTCAGTCCCTAACGTGACTCTTCCCAAGTCTGAAAAGCCTGGGTCAAAAAATTTCACACCAGGCATCATATACGATTTAGAGCTGCGATTATACAATAAAACACCACAATCATAAACTATAGGAGCGATGCTTTCTCCATCTACCATGGCACCGTTATGAACCATAACTGACAGGAGAGGGTCCCTTGTATCTCGAACAAAATTAGAATTAAACAGTTGCTTTAATTCTTTGTTAGTACCAATACTTCCGTCTATTTCTGCGATTTTTTCAGTAGTATTTTTTTCTGATTTCAATTTTTTTAATCCATTCAGACCAAGGCGTTCAGAACGAAATGGATACACCTTCATAAAGACATTACCTGGAGCAGGCGACTCTGACTTTAATGAAATTATTTCTCCAGGGTTTTCGGAAGAAAAAGAGGCAGTCATTGCACCGCTTTTTCCACTTCCGACGTCTGTGCTTTTGTATGCATTTAAACCGTCAATCAAAGGTTTCAAATCTTTATCATTGTAAGATTTACTACTAATAATAGAAGGTCTATACATATCATGAAAGCATTGTTCTGCCTGCTCTTTACTTATAGGCATAGTGTATTTAATAGCAACAGATTCAGCAACAGATTCAGCAGGTTCAACAACAGCAGCAGGTTCAACAACAGTCGGAACACCTACAGTAGAACCTTCCAGACCAGCACCACCACGGGTCTTCGATTTTACCATATATATAAAGCGAACAAAAAATCCCCCCTCCACAAAAAAAATTGATTTGTTTTTTCGCCAACTCAAGATATGTACAAAATCACCGAACAATATTAGCAAAGCAACAATGTCCTACACCAAGAAGACCACCAAGAAGACCACCGCCTTTTGCAAAGTCTGCAAAGACATGGGAAAGCCAGAGTCCGTATATACGAGCCACTTCGTCAGACAATCCGCTCATCCGAACAGCATGATTATTTGTCCCACGTTGTTGGCAAATGTATGTAGACACTGCAACTTGACCGGACATTTTGCAGGCGCTTGTCCTAAAGCCAAGCGCGAAGCGCGCGCACACCGAGAAGAGCGCATTAGAGCCGCCAGGAAGCCAGAGGAGAAGAAGGTAAGCAAACCAAAGACCCAAAACATGTTCGCCGCTTTACATAGCGACGACGAAGACGAGCAACCAACAAAGCCAAAGAAGAGAATCATGGACTGGAGCTGCGTTGATTCGGACTCCGATGAGGATTAGACCAAATAAAAACCCATAAAAACCCATAAAAAACCATAAAAACCCATAAAAAACCCATAAAAAACCATAAAAACCCATAAAAAGAGAACCAACCTTTTTTTATGTCCAATTATAATACAGACCACAAGGAAGAAAAACTCCAACAAACCGAAATCCAACAAATAAAATTTGTAGTCATATAATAATATGTCTACAAGGAAAGCGAAGCGCAAGAGCCATATAAAAACACTGAAGTCGTATTATCCGAGATGTCTTCATAAATCCCATGCCCACAATGAGTTATATGCCAACGACAACACCACATATGGCGAAATGGAATACGACGGCATCGCGGCATTATATACGGAGGTCAAAAAACACGCCAACAATATTCAGACGTTTATCGACGTGGGGTCAGGGTATGGCAAGCTCAATATTTTTATGTCATCGTATGAAAGAATCAAGCAGTCTATCGGCATCGAGTTGGTAAAAGAGCGGCACTTATACGCCAAAAGATTATTAAAAAAGACAAAATCCGAATATATGCACAAAGTCGAATTTTACAACGACAACATTTTAGCGCTCAATTTATCGGAAATCGTCAAATCGCGGCATCCCGTATTTGTCTGGTGGTCGAATTTGTGCTTTAATCAGGACAAGACCGACGAAATTTTCGACAAACTGAAAGCGGAACTTCCGTCCAAATCAATCGTCGCGTGCTCAAAACAAGTGTCAAATATAACGCCGCTGAAACAAATGCAAGTGCCAATGTCATGGAATTCGAGTAGCCAAGTGCATCTTTATCGTATTTAGTTTCCCAAAATATCGTTGTACTGGAATTGGGGTTTTTGTCCGAGCCAAATACCGTTGATTGGGTCATTCGTCTTTTTAACAATGTTCGAAAAACCTTGGGCGTACAGATTTTCGCTCATATTAGAGTCATAATAATCGTAAATATGCGGCTCCGTAACTTCGAATGCCCATTTCTTGAATTGATTGAATAGACGGCCACTCTTTAGCACTTCTGGGTCCAAATCCACCACCGCTAACACACCACCTGGCGCCAAAACCCTCTTCAACTCTTTCAAAATAACTTGTGTGGCGTCTTGCGGTACTTCATGAAACAGGAAATTGCAAATAATCATATCGAATTCGCCGTCTTTGAACAAAGTTTTCTCGGCATTGGCATGGAAATATTTCAAATGGTCGAATTGCGAATTTTTAGCACGGAAAGCCCCCATGGCAATGAAGTAAGGGCTCAAATCCAGACCATAAACTTTCGCAGCATTCGGAAATCCCTTACTAATATATTCAGTGGAAATGCCGCCAGAGCATCCGACGTCTAATATGGAATCAACCGACGCCCCATATTGCGAAATATAGGCCCGAACGTTGGTAGTAACATTATTTCGCACCCATTTTTCGGAATCAATGGCGCATATACCTTTCCAATAATTCGCACACATAGTCAAAGCAGCGGCTTCGTTCTCCTGGGCCGCCAACCAATTCATGTTTCCGTCATCGTAACCATGAAATGCCTGTAAAAAATATTCGGGATAGCAAATGGAGTGGTTTTCCAAGGTTTTTTTCAACGCGACCAAATCTTCCATCGAGCTAGGCAGTTTATAAACATCAGTAATACGTTCCCAGTCGATGCCTTTTAACGCCGCCCTTCGAATGAACCACTGCCGAGCCTGTTCTTTCAATGGGTCGCGAATCAGTTTCCTATAAACATTGTTGTCGACCATGGTCAAAGAGCGAAAGCATATACAAAATAATAGAGAGTTGATAAAAACGAACAGTCCTGTTATCCAACTATACATTTATAAAAAGTATAGAATTATCTTTATATGGAAAAACAAAATGAAAAAGAATATTCTTTTATTGCTGTTGATACAGACCACATGTCACAAAATAACCACGAGACCGTCGTCGAAAGTATATGAACACAACATACCGCTTTTTTGGAAAATCGCCAATAAACGCGAAATAAGCAAAACCAAACCAAAGCGATTTATTTTCAACGACTATCCCATTGCAATATATAAAGACACGTCGAACAAAGTCAAGGCCATAAGCGACATATGCATTCATCGCGGTGCGTCTTTATCACACGGAAAAATCGTCGAAGGCTGCGTCCAATGTCCATATCACGGCTGGAAATATAAAGACGGAATAGTGAATAACATCCCGGGTATTCCATCGACAAACCCGCTATCATTCGGAGTGCCGCAGTTCGAGGTCCAAGAAATAAACGACGACATTTACCTGAGACCGAGTTATGACATGAATTCACAAAAAGGCGCGCAATATAATCACACGATTTACATTCCACCCGAGGCAAACAATCCCGATTTTGTCCGCGTAACTGGACAAAGGCATATCCATCGCCCGAACAGTCTTATAACGGAGAATGTGTTAGACATGATGCATATTAGCTATGTCCATTCGTTCGGAAATTCGTTGTCACCATTGCCTTTCAAAATAGATTACGAAGATACGGGGCCTTTATCTGGAAAAACCACATTTTATTACACATCGGGACCTACAAGCATGTCGTTATTAATCGGCGGAGCACAATTCGTGGAAGTAGAAAACGAATTTCATTTACCGGACGCCACCGTGACCCGCGTCAAAGCGAACGATATAACAAAGACGATTATAACACATTGTTACCCCATAGGTAAAAATGAATCAATCCTGCATTTCGACCTTTATCGAAATTTTCTGAAGAGTCCCATTTACGACCCCCTTTTCAAATACCAAATGAAATTGACGCTAGACGAGGACATTGACATCATCAATTACATTTATGACGATTATGTAAAGGGGTTTATGAGTAATAAATTCGACATAACCCAGACGAAATATCGACAAAAGATGAAAAAAATATGTTTATCCGAATTCTGACGCATTATTCAACCATCGCTGCGCGGACCAGTTTCAATGTGCCATTTTTCTCATCGCTGGAATGACAAACCTGTATATCATAAACCACGTCGTTAATACGAATGAGAATGTCGAAATACATTACCCAATTTGAAACGTCGTCAGGAGCACTGTCATCATATTCATTATAAATCAAATACGGAACGTTGTTATCGAGTACATAATCATTTTTTCTCGTCGTCTTGATTTCAAAATTCATTAGTCCTTTCAGCATCTTATATTTCGCAACATTATTCCAACAAAGCAGTCGAGCGTTGTACCTACAATTACAATCGCACTCACAATCGTCTCCTGGTCCGTCCTCGTATATGCCGTCAAACAAATTGTCCAAATCGGCCAAAGAAGGTTTTTTCATCTGATGACGAGCGCAGCACGAATCGCATGACAACATTTGTTCCAACTCTCTGCGATAATACAGATGATCACTGCCAAAATACCCTGCCAACTTTTTTTTGTCAAACGAATCGACTTTAAAATCGACATATTTCAACACGCGCCGTTCCTGGCCATCGAAAGTGGTATATAACGTTTCTCTTTCAACAATTGCCGCTTCTTCCAATGTCCATTCATGACCACAATGAATAATTAAATCATAGACTTTATCGTTGTATCGAACCAAATAGCCATATCTATCCGTCGCGACTCCATTACAAATCATGTTAGACTGATGATATATGACGTATGGCAGTTCGCGGTCGTAAAATTCAGCCTTTTTCTCTTTTCCTAAGTGCATAAACTCGTTTTTCAAGCGAATTTTAAACGGAGCATCATTTATCATGGAAACCAGTTCTTCATACTCACCTACGTTATTTTCACAAATGACCCGAGCGTTACTACGACAAGGACATCGACAAACATAAGGCACTTCGACTTTTTCGCATCTAGGGTAGGCGCCGTCGAACATGGCTTTCAAATCATCCAAATTTGGCTTCCTCTTCTGATGTCGAGGGCAGCATAGTTGACACGCCAACATGTCTTTCAAATCATTTTCCAATTCAGTGAAACAAATACCATCGCGATATTCGATTTCGTAGTCGGCATAGTCTAAAGCCCAAGATTCACGAGAGGAGTTCATATCTATCAATAATGGAGGATTAATAGATAACAAATATAAATTAAAACAATCAATTTTTAACATGAGCCCCCGCCGTGATTCGAACACGGGGCCTTTTGCTTACAAGGCAAACGCTCTACCGCTGAGCTACAGGGGCACTATACAATGACCAAATATAAAAAATCCTAAATATAAACGCAATGACAATTCTTTTTATCATAAGCATAAAAAATATAGAAACTGTAACATGAAATAATTCAAGTCGAATGCATTTATATTATACTATATTACAGAAGGTTAGTGGCTGTAAAACATTAATTTATCCAAGTATGAAAAATGACTATGAAAGCAGTAAAAAATTTTGGGAAAATGTGAAAATCGAACAGGGTGATATGGTGTCGTATATCTATTTTTTAATGCAGAATCTGAGTAGAGGTATAAACCTCGAAGAGTTCATATCATTGAAAATGCAAAAAATTCACGATATGATTTCGAATTCATTTCTCATGGAAAAAAATAAACGACTGTTAGAAATCATGTATGTCACACAAAGACATTACAATGCGTTCGCAACATTGGTGAAAATAATAAGATACAAGAAATCATCGCAAATAAACACGGATTTGCTTATGAATCCATTTTCCGAAAAGGAACGAACCATCAAGGTCCTCCAACGGTCGGTGATGTATGAATTCACAGTCAAGGATTTGATAAATATAATAAAGAGTTCTTTGTCAAATTGCGATACATTTTACGCGGAGCCTAAACGCATAAAAAATCCTTACAATAATTTGCCTTTTTCGCGCGCTTCTTTGTACAATATATATTTCGCAATAAAACGAAGCGATTATATAATGCCAGTGCTGTTTCATCAATATTTCATTTGCAACTTTGACATGGACCATTTCGGGAAGGAAAATGAGTATTTGATTCGCGATGCAAACATTAAAAACTTAATATATAACACCAATGAAGCAGATATGTTCAAAAATATGAAAAAGATGATGAAGTCGTACCTTCGCAATATAACAATAGACGACAATGTTGATAAATCGGAATTTATACGAATAGTAAGGCCATATTATTATTTACATTTGACATCGCACTATAACGTGAAGGGAATAGAAAAGACGAATCTGTCATTTTTCACTTTGAGGCACAAACTGAAAGAATTATATGAATACAATTGCGCATTTGGACGAACGATGTTGAAGCGGGAGCCAATAACAAGACGTTTCAAACGCATGAGCAATTTAGACCATCCTGTATTCACAATGAACGAAGCTTATAAATATAAACTGTATGGCATATTGAATGGCGATGAAACTGATGATTCTGAAGATGATTCTGAACATTAACAAAGATTCATATAAAGATTCATTGTATGTTATGCATATAATGAATATAGTGTATTTTCTATTTTTAACATTTTTGATGAAATCAGGGGGTTCTTTTTCATTATTTATGCGCAAAGAGCGGAACATAGCGCCAATATATCGACCTATAACGCCGAATCAAAAATCTTATGTAGAAAGTATGGAAAAAAGTCAAATAAGTATTGGAATAGGTCCAGCCGGGACGGGTAAAACGTTGTTTGCTTGTACGCATGCTATACAACAGCTGAAGAGTCAAAATGTAGAAAAAATAATAATAACCCGCCCGGTAGTTCCAGTGGAAGAAGACATCGGATACTTGCCGGGGAAGCTGAATAGTAAAATGGAGCCATGGACGCGGCCATTATTCGACATATTCCACGATTATTTCGAGGTGAAGACGGTTACTCAAATGTTACAATGTGGTACAATAGAAATAGCGCCTTTGGCATATATGCGCGGAAGAACATTCAAAAATGCTTTAGTCATTGCGGATGAGATGCAAAACAGCAGTCCAAATCAAATGCTGATGATTGTCACTCGACTAGGGACACGTTCTCAGCTGTTAATTACCGGCGATTTGAATCAGAGTGATAGAATGGAAAACAATGGTCTCAAAGATTTCTTAATAAAAAAAGAGTTGTATGACAAATATGAAAACAGCACGGGAAATATTCATATTACACATTTTAACGACACGGATATACAGCGCAGTAGTATCGTCACAGAAGTATTGAAAATATATGATTATAAACCCACAGAAACAAAACCACCAACAAAACCACCAACAAAACCACCAACAAAACCACCAACAAAACCACCAACAAAACCGCCCACAAAACCACCAACAAAACCACCAACAAAACCAAAATCAAAAAGCAACGATGCCGCAATGATACCTTTGTCTGACATGCAAAGATTACACCCTTGAAATAAAAATATTATATTATAATATGTATGATATAATAATAGTAGGCGGAGGCATAGCTGGTTTATACAGTGCCTATCAATTAAATAAGCTTTATCCAAAGAAATCGATAAAAATCATGGAAAAATCCGACCGATTAGGTGGGCGCATTTACACATACAAAGACAATAATTTCCAAGTAGAAGCAGGCGCCGGTCGATTTACAAACAAGAATCGTATTCTATTTAAGCTTATCGAAGAGTTGGGATTAAAATCAAAGAACATACCGATAACCACGGATTTCGAAATAATCGATGCCAAGTGTCGTCCGGGAATAGCGCAAAAGTCGCAAATCCATGAGTATTTACAGACGATTTTAACAAATGTCAAAGAATCTGAAAAAGAATTACAAAACATGACATTTTTAGACTATATCAAGACCAAAATCAGCAAAGAGCAGGCGCAATATTTATTGGATTTCTTTGGCTATACATCAGAATTAACCGTAATGAATGCGAATGACGCAATCAAAGTAATGCGCACGTATTTCACAAAGAATACGAATTATTATATATTGAAAGGTGGATTGAGTCAAGTCGTGGAAAAACTCCATAATAAAATAAAACGACGAACGGTTGTCGAAACCAAAACAGAAATTACTGATGTAACTTTTAATAATGACGGAATCTTTGAAATAACATCAAAGAATCGCAAAAAAGAATATTGCAAAGTCTGTATTTTCGCGGTAACCAAGGACGTTTTGGAACAAATATCATTTTTCGAACCCATTTACAAATACTTGAAGTACATTGAACTGAAACCTTTGTGTCGAATTTACGCGAAATATGCGACTCCATGGTACGATTTTCCAAAGATAACTACAAATAATCCGCTGAATTATATCATACCTATTGACCCGGAAAACGGAATAATCATGATTTCATATACGGATGAAGAACAGGCCCAATATTGGAAGCGTGTTCATGACCGAGGTGGGATACCTGCATTAAAAAGCAGAATTCAGACCTATATCAAACAAGTATTTCATATAGACACACCGCAACCACGTGCGCTGAAAATGTGTTACTGGGACAAAGGTGTCGCGTATTATACCAAAGGATTCGATAGCACTACAATGACAAAGGCAATTCGACAACCTAGAAAACAAATACCACTTTATGTATGTGGCGAAAATTATTCGCTTAATAACACCGCATGGATTGAAGGAGGATTAGATACCAGTGCGCTTGTTGTCAAAGAAATTCAGAAAGTAATGTGATTCGTGAAATCATAATGACTCAAATAGTTACACAAAATAGAGTAATGTCCATGAGTATTATCGTGTTTATCATTTATTGTTCGAAGAAAATGTACGAGTTTGCACGAAGTACCAGAAACATACGTATAATTATTAACAAACAGTGGCAAAATGGAGTCACTGTTGCTAAAAACATTCCAGAAGACAATAGATACATTTTTGTCATACATATTGATTAAGTCATGATTCTTCATGATATTTACTTCGCTGGATAACACGACATATTGCATTTTATCAACGTATGTCTTGTTGTGTTTTTTAAATAGGCTCGACAGCATTCCTCGTATATTAAAGAAAACCGTCTTATAATCAAAGAATTTCCTCAAATTATCGACAAAGCAATCATCATTTAAAGTAATAACATCGAATTCGCTTTCGGCTACAATGATTTTTTTAAAAGTGCTGACTTGCGCAATAAGAATGCCCAAACCGATGCTACTATATTTCTGTTCTCCGCTAACATCGACTATGGGTATAACGCTCAACGAATACGAAATACTCTTCACGATTTTATTCCAAATATTGTTCAGCATTTTCATTTGATATTCGGTAGATTTATCATATCTTTGACCCAGCAATCTGAATCCCTTTTTCACGAGCATTCCAACGGAAATATTCAAAGATTTCTTGTAATTCTCGTTTTGTTCGTCTAAATCCACGTAATTATAGAAAGTCTCGCAGCATTCATTGAATGATTCGTCGCTTTTACAATTCATCAAAGAATTACTTTCTCGAATCATGGTTTGCAGTGTAACAGTCTTCGGAACCACCTGGTCATATTTTTTTTCACACATGAATATTTGGCTTGTTCGTAATTCTCTGCTCAGTCTGGACACTTTCTTTCTGAATTCACTTTTGATAGAAACATATGAGTTTTCGACATATGGTACATGTATATGGTAATAACGTTCTACAATCTTTTCATATAACCATCCGAAAGAATTCGATTCACGTGGAATCCACTTGGCAACAAAGGAAATAATATCCGGAGCATATGGTCTTTTTTCGGTCTTTCTTTGTAAATATAGATTAAAATGCTGTTCCCAATTATAACAATCTAAATCGAATTGATAAATGAGAATATCAATGGCGCAATATGTAAGGATTTGCTTACTATTTTCATCGATTAAATTAAAATCTTTGACAAATCGACAAAAATACTTTATATCTGCCCAAGAACCAAAGTACATACACATGTTGTGAAATGCATACATAGTTTGTCGGGGATAATATTTATAAAAGGCGCAAATAAAAGCGTAGCAAATATCGCGCTCACCCTTGCCCGAAAGACAGTCCCGGGTTTGATATAGAAGTTTGTATAAGGTCTGAATATATGTGGTCATATTATGTTTGACAAGAGTTCCGATTAAATTGTCGATATATACATACACTTTTTCGTGTTTTTCATTGGAAGAACGGTCCAAATAAAAATACAAAGTACATATGGACTTCTCTATAACACTTTCCATCGGATTATTAATAATATCTTTGAAATTATTAAATCATTTTCATAAAACATTTTTCCGAGTCTTTGATGCCTTATTTTTCGAAAGTTTAATGGTGACACGTTTTGATGGAATGACCTTTTGTAAGTCGTGAATTTTCAGTATGGATTTCATTTTTTTTGCGGTTTCTTCAAAGATAAAGTACAAACAATTGAGGTCGTGAAAAATATAAATACTGGGATTGATGATAATATCATCCATGAGCGCGATTTTTTTGAGGCTACATTCAAAATCTTTGCCATTTGTAAGATTATGTTCGATTTCTTCGTGGTCAAAATCGAACAAATAAGACAAAGCATGCGTATAACTATACGTCCCATTACACATATTCGATTTTTGTTGTTGAATCATATTTAACAGCTCTTCTTTGCGCAATACACTATTAGTTTCACATACTTCCAATGATACACATTCTTTGTTAATTTTGATGATATTTTGACAACAATCGATGAAAAGAAAATAACAATTAATTTCGTCCATGCATACCGGCTCATTTTGTTCTTCTTTCAGCATTTTTTCATTTTTCATGATCCAGGTTTCCATATACTATCCAAGTTCATATATTTTTATCATTTGAAACGAATAATAAATCAAACAATAAAAGGAAATTAAAGAGAACATATATATTTATATATCTCAAAACAGCACTTCGTAGATTCCTTTAATTATACAGGGTTAATAGTCGTCTAAAACCTCCAAATACTTGAGATCGTGTTCATGCATTGATGCCCGAGTGGTCTAAGGGGCCAGACTTAAGATCTGGTAGCGTCAGCTGCGTGGGTTCAAACCCCACTCAATGTATAAAAAAAAATAACATTCTAATATAGAATGGAAAAAAATATAAACAAAGTTATCCTTATAAATAAAAAACGACCACAATATAGATGGATAGTTCGTAAGCGAGAAGACGGAAGGTTCGTAGCCAGAGTTCCCAAAGCGGGGGTTCTTTTAAATGAATTGAATTTAAAAAGGGACAAAGACTATGGTAAAGAAATATTGCTACCCAAAGATAGTAAAATATACATTCCCATAAAGACAAAGAAAAAGAAGTTCAAAAATAATAAAACGAAAAAGAGTGTTATATTAAAAAATTGATTTATATAAATACTGCATTTACATAAATCATAAACGAATGACAATGTCGCTATGTATTCCAAGGATTGAAAATACGTTACCAAAGGAAGCAATATTCAATATTTTTCGGAAACTCAATTGGGGTTATATCGAAAACATCAAGGAGATTCCATTATTGAGGGAAGAGGGATATAAACGTATCATAATAAAGATTCGATTTAACAAGGAACATGCCCATATTGAAAATACGATTAACGACGGAGAAACGTTGAAGTTAGTATATAATGACCCTTGGTATATGCGAATCACGAAGTTTATTCAAAAAAATTGAAACAACAATACGCGTTACATGACAAAGCATAAAATGCGCAAAGAAACGGAACGACTAATACTGAGAGACTATGAGCAGTCTCTTAAACACCGACTCTATACAACCCGATTTAACGATTTCACATATGCCGAATTCAGTGACTATTTGAAACGGCGGAAGAAATCGTGTATTTATTCGGCACCCATGCAAATCCATGCGTCAGTACCCTACGACAAAATACTTTTTGTCTTAGAAATGAACAACAGTCAAAATAAAATCATGGGAATCGGAATGGTTAAAAACCATCCATACACCAAAAAATACAATATATTTAGCAATCACAACTATAATCGCTTTAATTATGTGGGTACTTGTCGTATAGAGAAAGAAGACATGGACGAAAAGGAATGCAACGTAATCGAAGCATTGGAGTACTTCTGTTTCAAAGGTGCGGCTCATTTGAAGCGACAACAAGGTCTAACCAAATTTCCGGTATCGCTGTTGTACAAATGGCTGAATACTATAAACATTATGGATTTTATAACAAATATGTTTAAAAAACGATTAGAAAATAAAAACAGCACATAACTTATAGTAATATGTCCCAAGATGAATACGATGTAAATCAATATACGGAAGAAGAACTGATAAATATTCTAGACATGAATAATCCAACGGATAATGAACTGGAAGCGCAAATATTACGAAATATAAATATGTATGAAAATAATGACGACCCACAGTCCAAAAAGTTGACGAAGTTCTACAATGATATATATGACCGTTTTTTTTCCGAGACTGTTGAGTCTTCGCCGCCTGAAAATCCACAACTGGAAGAACTGATATTACCTCCCTCAAACAGTCAGTTTGAAAAGTCTTATTCTACCACTATTGTAATTGATAGTCAATATAGAAACCCAAATACATATATAACTTCTACCGAATTCAGTCTCGACTTATCGACAACAGTGAAAAATGTCACACAAATGGTGTTGGAATCAGTCACCATTCCAATTACGTGGTATAACATTAACGACGGCGAAAACACATTTTATATCATCCAAACCGACAACAACAGTAACAGATATACAGTGTCTATACCTCCGGGTAATTATGGCATTCAGAGTTTGATTGTCGAAATAAACAATGCATTAAAACAGTTGCCATATACCGATGTCAGTTTTGGCAACACCGAATTTATTTATCAATCTTCATTGAATAGTGTTTATTTAAACGTAGATATTACGTCTTTATATAACGAGAGTACGTATAATTTGAAATACGAACCCAAAATTACACTCGTAGAATCGGATGGAGCGCAAATACCTTTAACACAGTCCGTTTTGGAATTTATGGGTTACGCCAGCACTATTTACGATTTTTCATCCACCAGTTCCAATAAAATCATGCTTCCTCAATATAGTCTTCTGTTTTCTCTGCCTTTGTTTTTATTGAATGAAAAAAACAATTTCTTCCAAGTGGTCCATTATGTACCAAACACAATGTATAATACTTACATAGATACTTCCAATATCACAATAATAAATACATATACTTTGACAATTCCTCTTACTACGAATACATTATATAGTCGCAACATTTTGCAAAAAGAAATTCAGTCGCTGCTTTTAAGTGAGATAAATTTTGTAAATACGGGTTTTGTGTCATATACTGATGCTTCTTCGACGTATTACAAAATGAATATCGAATTGAATCGATATACTACGCAAAACATTCAAAACAGCAAGGTGGCTGTTATATTTCCCATGGACGTTTCGAATACAATCAATGATATATGGGTGGGAAGACACAGTGCATTTGTATTCGACCAATCGGTCAACGAACTGAATATAAATGTATCCGAAAATGCCACTGGACAAATAATTTACGATATTTCATCGAATCCGCAAATTGTTTTGTCATGTAATAAGCCATATTATACCGACAATAGTTATATAATAACGGTGTCCAATGGTGATTATATTATTGACGATTATATTAACGCAATCAACAACGGCGTAACAAGCAGTGATTTATATGGCACCATGGCTCGCATTGATACATCAAATACCTTTATAATGGATGTCAAAGTTGAAAAAGTGTTCAACGCCTCCGATTTCAATTATACCCTCGGAAGCTTTTGGACGTCAATGGATATATCCGGAACATATGCAACATCGAGCTTTAACATAGACTTGTCAAACAATACTGGGCCATACACAATAACATCTGATAACAGTCTTTGTTTTATTATTACGCCGAATGATGACACGCCGATTTCCGGCGATTTCAAAACATATGTATATTTGACTGAAGCAAGCAATATAACTATTGATGAACTCATAGAATCAATGAACATAGCTTTAAACTCACAAACAACCGATTTTGTTTTACAAGGATATACAACCATCTCCGATAATGTGCTGAATGTACAAGTTATAATCGTCGATAGGCTTACCACTGGTGATTTCAGCGTCGAATTTATCGATAACAGTAATACGTGGGAAAATTATTTATATGTCGCGGAAAATGTACAAATAGACCTTTCGGGGCATGTCATAGCGTCAATACCAGGGAGCCAACCGGTCGATAACACCACTATATTAATAACCACCAAAAACAATAAGTTGTCCTTTTGTCCAGATAACAATTATCCGAACAATACGTTGAATTTGGAAATAACCCCCAGTATTTATACACTTTATACACTCCTCGTGGAGATAAACGCGAAATTAGAGGTGGCAACCACAACCCGCGGCGAAAACATTGCAACCGGAAGCCGATTTTACATTGAAGAGAAGAATGGCAAATATTATACGAGCATGTACATCAATATTAATCAAGTTTATAACTCCCAGGATTATTCTATTTTTTTTTACGAAACGCCAGAAGGATGCTTCAGTGACAATACGAAAGCATACAATGCGGGTTTAAGCACTCTTGGTCGTACTTTAGGATATTCCAATGTATCGTATAATTTGCTTGATTATCCGATTGAAAATAATGTGGTCTCCCTTTATACAGAGGCTCCGGTAGTATTACAAACGAATCAGTACTTCATTTTGACATTGGATGATTTTACAAATTCGTCGAAAAACACAAGTTTGGTAACAAGTACTCCCCCTGAAACAAAACAACAACTTCCGTCTTATGCGAAAGATTCGCTACGGAAATTTTATGTCGATAATGAAGACGGTTGCGATACAGTCGTATCAATAGTGAAAAAAAACGGGCAAATAATGACGTCGAAAGAATTGTTATCTTCGCAAACTATACTGAACACTTTATCATCGGAAAATACATCCAGTCAATTCGATACTGGTGCTTTTTCGAACCAACTGAACCAAACCAATGTGAAAAATGTACTGAGTGTAATACCCATTTACAATAATGTTACAAGCGTAAATACCAATAATGATATTATTGTTTATACGCCTTTGGCAACCGTCCGCAAATATTTCGGACCTACGAACATATCCAAAATGTCGGTGAAATTACTTGACAGTAAGGGTAATGTTGTAAATCTGAATGGTGCAAATTGGTCTTTTATATTGACCTGTACTAACATGTACTAATAATTCTATTAATATTATATATGCTAATAGAATTTATGGATTACCTAGGTTCAACAGGACCCATAATACTTTTTATCATGACCGTTTATAATCTATTTCATCGAAAACCTTTCTTATATGTATATTTTATCAGCTACTTGGTTCTAATGAATATGAATTCCGTGTCACTCGGTTTTTCAAATACATTTTTGTTGTTATCACAGTGTCATATGTATTGGATTGTTGCCGCATTTTTCGTTACGTTGTTGTCCATATATAGACATAACATTGCGGAAGTGATTAAAGGGCTACTTCTCGGAGCCATATATGCATATTCCGTTTTCCATTTGACGGTGTATTATTTAGAAACTCAAACCGAAAACAAAGATGAATTTATATATATGTAAAATATATAATGTCACAAAGCACTAATCTTATATACAACAAAACCGGACAAAATTTACTTTTTTATAGTGATTTCAAAGGTCCTCTGAAAAATAGCGACTATATCCGTTTCAAATCTTATCAATTGGGAAACACAACAATAAACAGCGTGCCAACTTTAAATGAATTGGTTCCGCCAAATAAAATCGACGTTTTTAACATTAATCGAGACCCATCTGGATGTCCGCAATATACATGTACCAGCAATACGCCGCCAATTAAAAATCCGCACAATTTAACCATTCCGGTGATTGTCCCGCCGAATCTAAGCGTACCTACTGGTGTATTAACAAACATCACATCACTGCCTTTAACACAAGAACAGATGCAACAACAGAAATATCCTCAAACCTCTGACAACATGGATATATGTAAATATACTCTCAATCAATTGCGCGGAAAGAACGTTTGTTAATCATATATATTATATTTTTCAAATATATATGAGTAAATATTTCGATGATAAAGAATTATTTGTCGGCCCCAAAGCAGAACAATATGGAAGTCATATGGTTGTCACTGGGGTCAAAAAAGATACACGAGTTAAATATTTGAATGTAGATACTATTTTCAGAGATGATTATAATAACTCATCTTTAATTGATTACAATATTACCTTCCCAGAGTCTTTGAATAATGTCAAAAGTATTTATGTTACCGATATGGAAGTTCCCATTAGTTATTACATTATTTCAAATAATTTACAAAACAACGTATTTAAGATAACAAACAAGAACAATAATCAATCCACTTTAATAACTTTACCAGATGGCGATTATACTGAGACAAACAATACCGATTTCGGTCGTGCATTAATAGATAAAATGAACGAGTTGCTGGTTGCTGCATCGTTATCCAATATTACATATGATATATCAAATAATAAGAGCTTATTTACTAACAGTAGCAATACTTCATATGAATTAGAGTTCGCAATAGATTCTACCGGCAATTTCAACAAAAATCTGTTCAAGTCGCGATTGGGATACATAATGGGGTTTAGACAACCATCCATAACGCTTTCCAGAAATTCCCAATTATTAAGTAACGTCTTTGTCAATTTGATGGGACCAAAGTACCTATTTTTAGCAGTCCAAGAGTTGAACGGCCAAGGGAATGAAAACTCATTCGTATCTTATTTACCGCAGTCGCAAATTAATCCAAATATATTGGCGCGACTTTCAATGGACGGAATCAAATACAGTTTCAATACAATGCATATCAAAGACATTACATCAGACACACGCACATATAGCGGTAAAAAGGATATTCAACGCATCAATGTGAAAATATTAAATGAGTTCGGACAAATCATGGACTTAAATGGTCACGATGTTTCATTTTGTCTTCGCATTGAGCACGAGTAATCGAAATAGCATCATACATCAAAAACGTGTTCATTTTTTGACATAGTCATTCCATATTTCGGACTCTCCGCTCTATTTGACTTCTTCCGTGGATGGACTTCATCCGCCATAAATCAAAGATTGACGCATTTTGTCCATCATTCATTCGCCACCCTTAATACGTTTTTTCATAGTTCTTTGCTTTTTTAAAGTACCTCTTTTTAAAGTACCTCTTTTTAAAGTACGTCTTCTTACAGTGCGCTTTTGCCTACGAGCCATATAATATAGGAAAATATTATATTTCTCAAAACCAAAAAGATAATGGTCTGTTATCGTAATCAAATAATACTTTACTATCTATTTCTTCTGTCAAAAACGGCCACATGAGCGTGTAAAGCATGCGCACATAAATATCCGGATTCACAATAACGACCTTTTTCAACCGCTTGCCATACCCACGGTCTCCGCATAATAGCTCACATAGCTTCATACCCACCTTATGACAAACTAAATGTTTGGCACTCAACCCTTGACAATCAAACAACCAAACCCATTCTTTTTCAACCGCACTTAAATATGCGTCATAGTGATGGACAATACCTACTTCATCGTCGTACTTTTTAGCATTAGCGATGCATGTATAAAATACGCGTACATTGCTCGAGTCATGTATGGGTCGGAATGAATGACTATATGGCTCCTGCGCGCATACTTCGCATAACTCCTTCATGTATTTCTTATATGTATATAAAAAATTGATTAAAACTACTTTATAATCTTATATAAACACATTATACATGAGTCTTTCCAATGAACAGGAAATTGCATTCCAAAAATTCCGCGAAGGTCGGAATTTGGTGATTACCGGTCCAGGAGGAACGGGCAAATCTAAACTCATACAACACTTTGTCACCTATGCGGTGGATAGAGGTCAAAAAATACAAGTCACTGCATTAACTGGATGCGCGTCACTATTACTCGGATTAAATGCCAAAACAATTCATTCGTGGTCCGGAATACGTCTCTGTAAAGGTGCGAATGAAGACATCATAAAAACGGCAGTGCAAAACCGAAAGAGTAAGAAAAATTGGAAAAATGTCAAAATCTTGGTAATAGATGAAGCCTCGATGATGAGCGCCAAAATGCTGGACGTACTCAATATGATTGGCCAAGAAATACGGAAAAACGACCAACCCTTCGGAGGAATCCAAGTCATATTAACATGCGATTTTTATCAACTTCCGCCAGTAGGGTCAGACGAAAGCGGACAATTCTGTTTCGAGAGCTCCGACTACGATGCGATTTTCCCGTTGAATCAGCACATAGTTTTGACGAAAATTTTCCGACAAAGTGACGAAACATATATAAAAATCCTGAACGAAATTCGCGTGGGACAAATAAGCGAAGACAGCGCTGCCACATTACAAACCTATGTCAATCGTACATACGATAAGAGTAAATATGGTGGCGCTTCATTGACCAAACTCTTTCCCACGAAAAATCGTGTAGAGGCCATCAATGAAGCCATGTTCGAGCAACTGGAAGATGAAACACGCACCTTTGTCGCAGAAACATGTATTAATGGCATAACCAATCATAATACAAAGAAAGCGATTCCACCGGAAACACTTCAAACATGTGGAAAACTAAACCAGCAAGAAAAAGACAATGAGCTGAATTTCCTATTTAACAACACACCGTGTGTAAAATGTCTGGAACTGAAAAAAGGCGCCACAATCATGTGCACAGCCAATATTGACTTGGCAAATGGAATTTGTAATGGCAGTCAGGGAATAGTGGTTGATTTCGTGAATAACATTCCCAAAATACGATTTTACAACGGTTTCACAATGCTTATGGATAAAAATATATGGGCCAGTGAAACGTATCCCACCATTCATATATCACAGTATCCATTGATGCTGGCCTGGGCAATCACTATTCACAAAATCCAGGGCACCACTTTATCAATGGCGGAAATGGATATCGGAAAAAGTGTATTTACATATGGACAGACGTATGTAGCACTTTCGCGGATTAAGAGTTTAGATGGATTATATTTGTCTTCATTTGACCCTTCGCGCATCAAAGCAAACCCGAAAGTCACGGAATTTTATAAAAAAATACCAGAACCTGTGAAAGAGCCAAAATCAGAACCTATAAAAATACCAGAGCCCAAACCTGTAAAAGACCCAGAGCCAGAACCTGTAAAAGACCCAGAGCCAGAACCTGTGAAAGACCCGAACATCAAAGTAATCCGGCTATAATTTTTGTCATATATATATTTGTCATCATTGTATATATATGGTAGGCGTCAGCATTCTTCCAGTAGCAATACACAACGGAAAACTGCATTTTTTATTCGGTAAAGAAAAAGGCGTGGAATACGGTATTCAAGGATATTCCGATTTTGGCGGCGGACGCGAAAATGAATCGACATTCAGTGGCGCCATACGCGAAGGTTGTGAGGAAATGACCGGCTTCTTTGGTAACGAAAAACAACTAAGAAAGCGCATCAAAGACGCCGGAGGAACATACAAAATCAATCATGATGGTAAGTATTACAGTCATATTTTTTTAACACAATACGATGAAAATTTGCCGATGTATTACAACAACAATCATCACTATGTATGGAGCAAAATGGACCACAAAACGTTATCAGATACAAAAATCTTTGAAAAAATCGAAATCAAATGGTTCTGTGAAACCGACTTACAAAAATCGCGACACCTGTTTCGACCATTTTATCGAAGCATTGTGGATCGCATAATCAAGGAAATAGAACCAATTCGCAAGTTCTTGAAAAAACGTATATACGCTAATAAAACACGTAAAAATATGAAATACTAATATATATGTCTTGGAAACAATATGGTGGAATAAATAATTATGAAAAAAGTAGCGATTTAACGGTAAATAATTTAGTGGCCGACCATCTTGTATCAAAATACGATGTTTTTTCATATGAAGGGACGATTAATTATTTATATGCCAAAGATTTATTAAATGCCCAGAAAATCAGTGTTTTACAAGAGGAAGTCTATTTAGATGCTTCTAGAAGTGAATTTTTGTATGGTCATTTAGACCCTGATACCAACTATGGTAATATAGGAATCAATACGAAGACACCGCAAGCATCTTTGGATATACGAGGCCCGAATCCGCTATCATTGAACGTTTTTGCAGACACTTCATACAATCAGAACATCATTGCGCGAAACAACAACAATCAAAGTATTTCAGTGTATGTCGATGACTCGTTTTCTCAATTGAAGTTTTCCTCTGATGCATACATTCGCGATATTAGCGGTACTTTGTACATAAACAATTTGGAGGTAGAAGGAAATTTTGCGACTGAAACCATGAACGTATCAACTTTTAGTGTGGATGATATAAGCGCAAATACTGCGGAAATCAATGTGCTGAGCATTGGTACATTGAAATCATTAAACGATGTATCGATAAATATTCTGGACAATGTAAGTGAGATATATTTCGGTGTAAATACAGACGTTTCGTACATCCAATTGGGCGACGTAAATACTGTTGTTAATGTACCTAATCATTTGGACGCATCTTCTGGATATTTTAAATATTTGAAAGTCGATACTTTTGAATTTGAATACGAAGATATAGATGTGTCAAATATAAATTTCGAATCAGCATATTGTAATAATTTGCTCTACATAAATCCGGGTGCCAAACTCTGTATTGATTCGAGCGCCAACTTTGAAGCAGAAGGTGATGTATCCATGAATGATGTTTATGTTCATGGTACAGCTACGTTTGATGGCAGCGCCAATTTTGTCAATATAGACGCGTCAAATATAAACACGGCGAATTTGACTACCAGTGGAACGGTTGTTTTCAATAACGGCACCACGGTTAATAACAGCGATTTGACTTTTATCAATGGTTCTATTATTCAATGGTAAATTCATAAATAATATTTTTAATTATGAATTATTATGGATTCAATGAACTCAATGTACTATTGATAACAGCGACCTGATTTTCCAAGTTTTGTATGTATTGCATGTGTAGTGTAGCTTGAGATTCTAGTGTAGATACTTTAGATTCTAGTGTAGATACTTTAGATTCTAGTGTAGCTATTTGAGCATTGTAACTAGCATCTTGTGCCTCCAATGCAGATATTTGAACTACGAAACTAGCATCTTGTGTCTCCAATGCAGATATTTGAGCTACGAAACTAGCATCTTGTGCTTCCAATGCAGATATTTGAGCATTATGACTAGCATCTTGCGCTTCTAATGCAGATATTTGAGCTACGAAACTAGCATCTTGCGTTTCTAAAGCGGCTATTTGAACTACAAAACTAGCATCTTGTGTCTCCAATGCAGATATTTGAGTTATAAAACTAGCATCTTGTGCTTCTAACGCGGCTATTTGAGCTACGAAACTAGCATCTTGCGCCTCCAACGCAGATATTTGAGTTATAAAACTAGCATCTTGTGTCTCCAATGCAGATATTTGAGCTACAAAGCTAGCATCTTGCGTTTCTAAAGCGGCTATTTGAGCTACGAAACTAGCATCTTGTGTCTCTAATGCAGATATTTGAGCTACGAAACTAGCATCTTGTGCTTCTAACGCAGATATTTGAACTACGAAACTAGCATCTTGCGCTTCCAACGAAGATATTTGAACTATGAAACTAGCATCTTGTGCTTCCAACGCAGATATTTGAACTACAAAACTAGCATCTTGTGCTTCCAACGCAGATATTTCCTCTTGCTGTTGTTGTATGGCGTTAATCAATATTGGAACAAAGCCCTCATAATTAACTGAACCGAGTGATGTAGGACCTCCAGTTACGACCAATCCAGGAAAATTGTGTCTTACTTCATCTTCAAGCAATCCAATGTGACTACGATTAGTTATATTACCAACAATATTGTCTATAAAATTTCCACTACTATCATAATTGATTACGTTTCCACATAAATCTTGAAATATTCCCTGTCCAACCTTTTCTATATCTAATTTGATTATATTATAGCTTCTTACCTGAAGTTTATTAATGTCATCTAACCCAGAATTGTAATCTATGATATGTTTTTTAAGTCTTCTATCTGAAGCACCTCCTACTGGGAATATAACACCGAAATCCACACTCGCATAGAGGGTAGGGTAATCCCATCCGAAAGATATTATATTACTGGAAACACCATTAGAAGCACCATAATTAACTTCTATCTGAGGGTATGCTATTCCTTTGGATGTCATTATGATGGATTGAATATCAGCATTACAATAAAAATTATGAGTATCGTAGCTCGAATATGCAGCGCTATTACTAACGTCACGATATAGTGTCAAAACGTTCCCCAATACAATCATATTACTTGCATCCACAATGGCACCATTTCCTATTGCCACACTGTTGTTGTAACCATTTTGTATGTTATTTCCCAAATTAACGTTATTGATTAAAGTCAAATCACTGTAAAATATAGTTTCAATCCCGCTGTCCGTCACCAATACAACTTTATCCTTGCCCGCCACAATATCCGTGTAATCGTTATCGGAAATATCTATAGGCGCTTTCCACACAATCCCGTCAAAACTCGTCATGTATTGATAGTTAGAAAATGCCATAAATATATTTTGCGTATATTTCACCAGATTCCACGAACCATCAATGTCGGCAATATTGGTTATGTCGTTCCATACTGTACCATTCGTGCTACTGATAAAATGATTATTGCTTCCATCCGGTGACACGGCGACAAAAATATCCACGCCATATGCCACACTGGTCCAGTTCTTCGATATATCGACAGATACTCCAGAAACATTATAATCGCTATAACAAAACAACTGATTGTTCCCAGCTCCCACGAATTTATCATTTCCGTATGCCACACTGTTCCATCCTTCGACACTTGCATTGCTTATAGAGATGTTTGAAAATGTACTAGGGTCAGTGGGGTCAGTAAAACATGTAATATCCGTAACATTATTAGCAACCGCAATGTATTTGTCATTTCCATAGACCAATGAAGTAAAGTATTGGTCTTTCTGAATAAGAGTATATTCATTATTTATCGAGTCGAACGCAGTACCGCTCCAACTTACACCATTATCACTATAAAAAATACAATTATCTCCCGCGGCAACAAATTTGCTGTCCTCATAAATGAGCGACTTCAAAGGACGATAGTAATTATTATATGAAATAACCGGCACTGTATTGGTGCGAATATCAATCCATGGTACAATCATTGTTTCGTTCGATATATCCACAACGTAGTAAATGCTTTCTTCGTTTATTACATCCGATGCGTCTATTACTGGACCGTCAAAGCGGAAGTAATTATCACTCGCATCCGCCCCGAAAATATTATACTGATATACGATTGTATCATCATAAAGCATTTGTATGGTCGAATAATTCATGTTTAAACCATTGTTTTTCGCATATACTACTGTAGAAACCAAGTCGCTACTAACATGCACATCCGACAAATCAATGGTGATGTAATTATTGTAGGTTAATGCGTAGTTATCGGATAAATCATTATTTGTAACCGTAGATATACCGTCGCTAATATTTGTTGTAGGTACAGCGGCCAAGTTAATAGTGTATGGTATTTCTGGTATATATTGGACCTTATAAAATCCATCATTTGTTCCACTAGCATCTGACGCAATGATGTTGGTAGTAGAAGGAGCGTCTGAATACGATAAGTCATAAGTACCACTTGCGTCACCATCAATTCGGAATATATTGAAACTTGAATCCGGAGTAAAACTGAATTGTGCGACGATAAAATCAGAACTAGGAATTGACGAAATATCTGTAAATGGAGCATCGTATAACGTAATTGTAAATGTCTCAGGTGGCGTTCCAGATGTACTATCAAATGGCGGTGTATATACAACAATGGATTGTATATCATTTATATTTACAGATGCATCCAGTGCGTACAATCCGCTTCCACCTTCGTCATTGGTAGCATCAGTCAAATTATTATTGTTAAGGGATGAGGCGCCTACAGTTTCTACAATACTTACTTTATTTTCTCCACCTGCCCATAGTTGAATTTCTGACATAAGATTCGTGGCATATGTCACCGCAAGTGATTGGACAGACGCTCCAGAATTATCGATGTGCTCCCAAATTTGAATTTCATTGACGTCAATCGTAATGTTCGACACATCTTTATTAATTCCGAACTTGACTTTGTTATACGAAAAATCGATGGGCGCAATAATGCCTTCGCCTGAGCCAGTGCCACCAATGAGCGGTCCGTTGGCAGATACATCGTATCGATAATAATTATATGAGCCTTCGATAATCGTCTTATACAACACATTATTATATTCGTCTTTAAAATACATTATTGCACCTTCAATATTGCTAGCATACTCGATGTTATTGTAAATGACAACCGATTGCAAATCTGCGAATGTATAGCTTTTATCCAATATAACAGGCAAAGATTGTCCGGAAAAATAGTCATTGAAACCACTTGCGTCGATATTCATGACATTGTTATCAATTACGTTTATAGAGCTATCGGCATTTAGTGCGACATTGGAACCGTCTATCCATACCTGTATTTCGTTGATAAAGAAGACATTAGATGAATCGATAATCACCTTTTTGATTCCCGTGACGCTATTATAACTGAAATCCGTAATAACTGAGCTCCAATGTATTCCGTCATTACTGGAGAAAACGGTTTCAACTGTGCTACCAACTGTCAAATATTTATCTTTTCCATAAGCGATTGCACTGTGTGGAATGGGGGTTTCGGAAACGGTAGAATAAATATACGCGGTTGCCGAATCACCGATTAATAAATAATCATCGATACTCACTAGATTATTCGGTGCGTCAATGATTGTCGGTGTTGTGTTCCAAGTATTTGTTAAACTGTCGAATGAGTATTTATATACCGTGTTATTTCCATCTCCAATAACCGCATATTTTTCATTAATACTCACTGACGTGGCTGAATTTTCGAGTGTAGCGACAACTGACCCACTCAAGTCGTAAATATATGCGGAGCCGCTTGGGTCGCCAACAATCACGTAACTACTAGATATACTTACAGATGAACCAAATGTGGATGAGCTATTTGAAGGCTCTAATTCAACTGAATACATTGCAGTGTTATCAATTATAGTATAAATAATAGCTATGCCACTACCTCCAGTGACAAAATTATTTTCATATAAATCTAATGATTGAATGTCTGTCTGTGAAAATGAGTAGGTGCCACCTGCGACATTACTCTCCCAGCTACTACCATTATATGTATATTTATACCAATATTTGCCATGAGCAGTTACCGTATAATCGCCGTATGTGCTTACTAATGAACCACTAATATCTTGTATATATATGGGTCCCTCCTCTATAAATGTATAGATGTATCCACCACTAACCACAGCAGCTAATTTGGTACCATTGGAAGAGGAGGCGATGGACCACCACGCTTTGTCTCCTGCATTAGTTTGTTTTGTCCAGTTAACTCCACTGTCAGTGGAAATGTAGATGTATCCATCATTAACCACCGCAGCTAATTTGGTGCCATCAGCAGAGGAGGTAATAGATTTCCAGTCATAGGATCCTGCACCGGTCTGTTCTGTCCAGTTAACTCCACCGTCGGTAGATGTGTAGATGTATCCACCCTTAACCACAGCAGCTAATTTGGTACCATCCGCAGAGGAGGTAATAGAGTTCCAGTGATAGGATCCTGCACCGATCTGTTCTGTCCAGTTAAATCCACCGTCGGTAGATGTCTGGATGGTTCCAGGGTTGCTACATGCAGCTAATTTTGTGCCATCAGAGGAGGAGGCGATGGCCCACCAGTATGCTGTGCCCGGGACGGTCTGCTCTATCCAGCTGGAGCCGCTGTCCGTGGAGGTGTAGATGTACCCATCGAAGGCATCCACGGTAGCCAGCTTGGTGCCATCAGCAGAAGATGCGATGGAAGCCCAATATTTATTTCCTGCTCCGGTATGCTCTGTCCACGTATTACCACTGTTAGTGGAAGTGTAGATGTATCCACCATAAACCACAGCAGCTAATTTGGTGCCATCAGCAGAAGATGCAATGGAATACCAATATTTAAATCCTGCATTATTTTGTTTTGTCCAGTTAGCTCCACTGTCAGTGGAAGTGTAGATGTAGTCATTAGAAGCCACAGCAGCTAATTTGGTACCATCAGCAGAGGAGGCAATTGATTTCCAGCTTTTGCTCCCTGATCCGGTCTGTTCTGTCCATACTCCATATTCATAAACAGATACCAAATTATTACTTTGGTCGCCAACAAATGCAAAACTACTATCATATATACTCACAGATGACCCAAATAATCCAGTATTCCCCACAATTGTGCTCTCCAAATACCATTCATCTTTAAATCTGTAAATGTACGCTTTATTATTGGAACTATCACCGACAATCGCATATTCTCCATGGGTATCAATCGATGATACATTACTGATGTTTAAGCTCCTTATCAACTCATTATACGAACCGTCTTGCCAGTCATAGTGAATATATACCTCATTGCTAATACCAATATTGATATTTGACGTTCCATCCAATACATTCGTTTTTAACCCGTCGCCAATGTACGTTCCTTCGGTAAAGTACAAGTTGCCTTCATTATTCACGATAATAGCTCCATTTGTATTGACGACACCATCAGAATCGATAACCGTATTATTTATGTCTGTTTGTCCGCTAATATCGACGTTTCCATAAATATCCAATTTGGCATTAAGCGTTCTAATAGTGCCGTCTTCCATGCCGCCAATGCCGAAATTTCCATCGCCGTCCATTATCAAAGGTATGGAACTACCATCAAAAAAACGGATGATTTCATTAGAAATAGTGGTCACAGCGATCCCTGCGTCTCCATTAACTATGGTATTGGAGACAGTATTGCCGGAATCGTCGGTATCGCTTTGAAAAAAAGGTATCCATCCATCGTTTGTATATCCCATGAATTTATTGCTGGATAAATCGTACCTAAACATCCCAGTATTGAGTGAAATATCCGCAATATCGTCATCGAAACCAGCGGGAACTTGTAAAGCATCGCTTGCGCTTATATCAAGAGAGCAACTCGGAACAGAAGTGTTTATTCCTATACGCCCCGAAACCGTTAAATTATTGCTTATATCCGCATTTCCCAGTACATTCAAAGAAGCGCTAGTCAAAGAATCACTAATAGTGGCGGCAACTGTGTCAATGGCTGCGAAATTACCACTATTTGCGCTAACATCATCACTTTCTACTGTTCCATGTACAATGACATTACCGCTGGTTTCAATCGCGAACCCACTGTTATTCACATCGTTGAAATACGAATTTTTGATTTTATTCGCGGAGTTATCGGACAATTGCATATATATAAAATTATGATATTATTATCGTAATAATAACATATTAACATTCTTAAATGTAGGTCCTACTGGGAATCGAACCCAGGCTGGCGGATTCAAAGTCCGCAGTCATAACCATTAGACCATAAGACCATCACGCACCCTTCCTCACCCATTCCCTCTAAAAAATAGATGGATTTCTTTATATTATTTAACAAAAAAATCACATAATATAGTACATGGATAGTGACTCCCAAATTTTCTGGACCTTTTTCATCACGACAATGTGTGGATTTTTGTTAGCCCTGGGACGTCAAATGTATAAATCGAAATGCACTGAAATTGATGTGTGTTGTATTCATATAAAGCGTGACGTTACTAGTGAAGAAAAAATCGACGAAATCCAAATGAGCAGACCTCAAAGTGCAGCCAGTGGTGCAAGCGACGTAGATTTACATATGCCTACAAATGTATAAAAAATTGATTCATAAATAATAATTCCGTTGTATGCCAATAAATGGTGTCCAATGAACAAATTTACGACTTACTCTTAAATATATCTCAGAGACTGAGTAATTTAGAGCAAAGGGTTCATCACTACGATGAATCATTTCCTGAACCGTCTATCACCATCGAGCAATGGTTGGACGAGTCGTGTGTAAAACAATCTTACATTGACACATTGGTCTCAAATAATGACGGATTCATGGATGCATTGAAACAGTTTATATCAGACAATCATTGCGCGCAAACATTGCCGATGTACATACAAAAGAAACGATTGTATGTACCATGTATGGAAAATGAACAAATTCAGTGGAAACTAATGGAACACGCTTTTGAGAAATTCATGCGCGAAATATGGCGCAAATTTGTCAAATATACGCTCGATAATCCATTCCAAGGTATTCACGATGATATTATAGATATATATAAACAGAAAATAATGGGCATGAATCGACGGGTGTGTGAAGTCCAAAAAAACCGGAGAGAAATTCAAAAATGGTTATCGTGCTTATCATAAGTTCTACATGTATTATATATGTCATATAATTTTATTGGAATTATCAATTTTAATAAGAAAAAACCGATTGAACTGATACGCGCGTTGATAGAATTGAAATATGATGTAGTAACAGTGGAGCACTATCAAGACTATGTACATGTGGTGAAAAATGCAAATGACGTTGAGCGATGGATTCTTTATGGTAATGATTATTATGGCTATACTTCGTCGATTAATGAAGTGAATATGAATTTGTTTGCTTTAGATAAACATTTTTTATTGTATTCTTACCCCATGCAGAGTTTTTTGAAGCAAAAAGGTGTATCTATATCAGGAACATCTACTGTTCATAAAGGTGAGTTAAAACTACCGATGACGAAATCCTATTTATTCGAAAACATGCGACGCAATAAACATGTCGATATATACAGACATCATAAACACTATGTGAAAGGCGAACATGACCATTTAGATGTTTTGAATAAACATGGAGATATGATTATGACGGCTAAATACAAGGATTCTTCGTGCAAAAATAAAGTGGTTTTAGTGCAATGGCTTCCCGAAAAAACAATTGACGGTAAAGTATTTTTGCATAATTGGATGTGTAAGAATTAATTGCGTTTATTTCGCATGGTTGTGCGGAATTTCGGATTTTTTTCGATGGCGTTCAATAATCGTATTTGCTTCTCCGCCTTTTCCCGCGTTGTACATTTAGCGTATATTTTTTTCGTTTTTGGGTTATATACTTTATAGCAATCTTGTTTATTCACTTTGCGTATTTTATACGGCATTTACTATAATTTAACGTGATATTTTTTTGTATCTTTATTCTATATCATGATGGACATGTTTTTTACAAAACCAAAGCTTGCTGAAAGGCGATTAGTGAAATCTGTGCCCAAGAAAGCTCCTGCCCCTGAACCCAAGAAAGCCCCTGAACCCAAGAAAGCCCCTGAACCCGTCAAAGCTCCTATAAGAGCCGCCCCCGTTAGAGCCGCTCCTGCTCCTACAAAGGCTACCGGTAAAAGACTCAAGTACAAACTTGTGAATGAGCCCGTCAAATCTCCTGTTCCTGCTCCTGAACCGGTCAAAGCTCCTGCTACCGGCAAGAGACTCAAGTACAAATTAGCATAAATCGATTTTATAATTATATAAAATTGATAAAAAATCAATGTGTTATTTTAAAAATTCATTTCACTTAAAGTTGAAAGGCATTGACTAGATTACCTGCTTCATTCATGACACCGCTAATATTACCAAAACCAAACGCAACCAGGAAGTCGGGATTCGCTCCAGAGATATCAACAGATGAGGTTAGAAGAGTTGTACCCACTTGAACTGTTGAACCAGAAGCCTCCAATTCGTAGTTGAACTCGTCGGTGGAGATGCCACTGAAGGTTTCCACAGTTATACCGTCTGTGGAGTTAGGGACTAAACCAATGGCAGTATTAAGGGCATTACCATTACGAGTTGCTGTAAAAACATCACCACTTACATCAATCATGGAAATAGAAGCATCTACAACACTTTGCGAAATATCGGTCGATTGAATAGGGAGATCAACACCATTAGCGGTTTTAGCAGTGACTGTAGCATAGTATCTATGTCCATAGTTAAGAGCATTAAGTGTTTCCGTCTTTGAGAAGGTGAGAGATTCACCGGAAACTGTAAAGTAAGTGCCAGTCGCACCGTATTCGGCATTTGAAATATCAAACGAAGCATTTGATGTACTAGCAGCAGATAAAAAAGATGCATTATTCTTAGCATTACTAGAGTTGTTGGATGTATCTACATAATATTTGATTTCGGCGTCTGTGATTTGATTCACATTGGCAACACCACGGCCATCAAGGGTGAAAGTAAGTGTCAAATTACCCGAGCTATCATTTGTCAATGTCGGTTCTACTGTGAAATTGGCGCTTGTATCTACTACAGAAGTTTTATTTCCGCTACCATTTAACGTGGCACTGGTAACAGTAGTTCCATTATCAAGATCGGCTTGTAAAGTGGCTTTTAAATACACTTCGCTACTTGCAACATTCGAAACATCAGTGAAAGACACATCAGTGCTTAGAGCAGAAGCAGCGATAGTTTGACTACCGATAGAAGCATCACTCCCGTCAAATAATTCGAGTGTAATTAAACTGGCATCTGACCCTTGATCATTGTAAAAGACACTTGATGAATCGCTGATGTTGGATAATTTGGCGACAATGACGGAATCTAGAAGAAGATCAACGTTTGTAAGAGCGTCGTTCAAAGAGCTGTCAGCAAGATTCCATGTAGGTGTATCTTGGATTAATACAGCACTGCCCATGGATCTCAAACTAGAATAATCCTCATCACTATTTTTAGCTTGAAGTGACACAGTGTAAGAGCTTCCGGCATTCAAAGATACATTTTTTAATTGATAACTGGCATTGCTAATATCGGTCGTACCCGAGGTAAAACCAAGAATAATATCAGCGTCATTGTTGCCGGTGATGTCGAAGCTAATATCTACCGAAGTTGTTCCATCCGAAATGGTACCAGATAAATCGGTGACAGCGTTGCCAGTTACAGCACTGAATGAAACGGGAATTGTGAAAGATTTGAATATGTTATTGCCACTTACGTCCTTTGCTGGTTGCACAGCAGTACCAATTGTTACAGGATTGGCTCCGGAATTAACGATAGTAGCAACAGATTCAACTGTTCTTGTGGAACCAGTGGCATTTCTTCCGAACACCGCTGTTTCGTATTTTACACCATTTACGAAGTCGAAACTTGAAATTTGGTTGCAAGAAATTTCATATACGTTGTTACCATTAATAACTTGTGGTGTCTCTCCAGCAAGATAAACGGTTTCATTGAAAATTTCAGCGGAAGCATCCATACTGATAAGCTGAATAATAGCACTTGTTAGAGAGTTGGGACTACCATTAATATCTGTCAATGTTACTATAATGTTTTTATCTTGTCCTGCAGCAATGAAACTGTAATCAGAATTCTGAATAGGAGAGTTTTCATATGAGACATCTGTAATGGCAGCAGGACCTGCGATCTTGGCCCCACTCTTGTACCCAGAAACGGCGACTACATATGTGGTATTTGCACTCACATCAACATTAGTGACGCTCTTAAGTAAAGGAATTTTCACAGTTTCTTGGCCAACAAACGGACCATTAACTGTGGCACTTTGGAACCCATCAGTCGACGCGTTAAGAGTAGCACTTGCACCGTTTTTTGATGTTAATGTTGCCACAAACTTATCGGCAACATCATTAAGAGAAGCATCAGATGCATCAGTAATGACTACATTGAAAGCAACATTATCGTCTCCTGAATTAGTAGGAAGATTTTGTACTGTGAAACTAAAAAGAGCCATTCGACTATATACTTATAAAGTATATTTTTTTTTGTATTAATTAAATAATTCTTTGAATTTGCTATAACCTATATTTTTGACACCCTGTTTTTCTTTCTTCAGCCATGTGAAATTCAGCATTTTACCTAAATGAATAAATTTATTTTTGATTAACTCTTCACCGGGTTGTTTTTTATACTTTTTCGTAATCCTCGTCTTTATTTTGTCCTTCTTAATATGTTCCAAAAAGACACTTTTGCCATCAACTTCACTCAAAATTCGTTCATCTACAAAAAACTCCATACATTGAAAATAACGCACATATTTCATGGCTAAAATATTCAAGCCATCGTAATCTACTAAATTATCACAATAATATGTGAAGCCCTGTTTATATGGGTCGTAATACATGAGCACATTTACTTTCGAATCATTTTTCAATGTTACTGTTTGATAAAGTATTCTGGTTTTCCACAGTTTCTCTAAATCATTGTTCGATTCGTTCATCATCTTGGCACTTTCCTCGAAATTGTACAAACTCCCTACATTGTCGTTCAATGATGAGTCATATTTGTCCAAAAACGTCTTCTTTTCTTTTTCTAAATACAACTTATAAATATTGGGTTTTATCGGTTTTACGTATATGTAGCTCTGTATAAAGTAAAAAAGTCTGTACATCCATATCAATAACTGCCTTAAAACGTTCATTTATACTTTTGCTAAATAATTTATGTTTAAACACTTTTATTTCAATTGATTTTTGCGATGCTCCCATAAATGTTCGATTTCTTCGTCCATAAACGGTAGTTCGACTATTTCGTAATTTTTACTACAATTATCTGGATGCAGAATTACCAAACATAGCTTCATGACATTAATACCGTAATGCGAAGATAATATTTTCCGATAAACATTCAACTGAAGCGAGTAGTGCCAAAAATTCGCGTCGTCTATGTGCCGAATACACTCCGTTTTCGCTTTCTTCCCATTGAATCCTTCGAATTTTATTTCTTTGGAACGTTTCCAGTCGTATATGTAAAATTCCCCCGAATCTGCGTCTTTGAACAGCATATCAATAGACCCCGCGATTTTAAGGTCTTCGTCATAAACACACCATTCCGTGCGATAAGCTTCCAATTGGGGATAATCTTTGACAAAATTCATAAAATATTCATATTCTATGGAATCATCTGTCACCTTCATGTTGTTGTAATAATACTCGATGTGTAAGTGTGTTTTTGTCCCTGCACCGGATGCTTCTTTGCCATTTTGTGCCCATTTTCCTTTTATTTCCTCGCGCGTCATTCCATAGTATTTATAAGACGGGTCTTCAAGTTTCCCATTATTTATCATGCCATCAATAATCTTATCTGCGTCAAAATCGCTAAAGTGACTGTGATTCCATGTTGTCACGGATGTATACTCACTATTTCCCTTGACAGTATAAACGTGAGTAGGTTCGTAAAACTCTATGTACTGGTCCCTTTCATGCGCGTTCAAAGTACTCAAATAAGTTGCCATGGTGCTTTAAATTACTACAATAAACTTATATGGAATCAATTTTTTATATATATTTTAATGAACTCTCCAAGCGATGAACAAAGAATCATATTAAATCATATTGAAAATGGTAAAAATGTTCATGTGCAAGCCGTCGCTGGTTCTGGAAAATCAACCACCGTTTTCTCGATAGCCAAACAGTTTCCATTCAAGCGCATTTTATTACTCACTTACAATGCTAGTTTGCGTCTGGAAACCAAAGAAAAGGCGCACTTATATGAACTGTCAAATATGAGCGTTCATACCTTTCATTCACTTGGAGTTCATTATTACACACAAAATGCACATACAGATACCGGCTTACGACAAATATTGCTTTACAGTTATAAACCCGTCGTAAATATTAACGATATCGACATATTAGTAATTGATGAAAACCAAGATTTAACGCAGTTATATTTCATGTTTGTCGTGAAGTTTTTGCTGGATTACGGTAAAAAAATACAAATCATATGTTTGGGTGATGTCCGACAGTGTATATACGATTTCAAAGGTGCCGATTCGCGTTTTTTGTCGGAATGTCCGCAGCTATGGTCATCGTTTATATATTTGCATACGAGCGCCTTCGTCAAATGCGATTTGAAAACATCTTATCGTATTACCGACCAAATGGGAAAATTTGTGAATAATTGCCTATATGGCGAAGAACTCATGAATACGTGTCGAAATGGTCCGAATGTATTGTATATACGCAATAGTCGGCAAAATGTCGAGAAAACGATTATTTATTCGATTAAACGGCTCTTATCGAGTGGCGCAGTTCCGGAAGATATTTTCATTTTGTCCGCTTCTGTGAAAGGAGTGAATAGTCATGTGCGCAAGTTGGAAAACCGTCTAGTCGAAGAAAATATTCCATGTTTTGTCCCTATATTTGAAGGCGGCAAGCTTGACGAACGCGTTATACAGGGGAAAATAGTGTTTTCCACATTTCACAGTGTGAAAGGTCGACAAAGAAAATACGTATTTCTCGTCGGTTTCGACAACAATTATTTCGAACATTTCGCGCGGAACATGAACAACGAAATATGTCCAAATACTATTTATGTGGGATGTACGCGCGCAATGGAACAGTTATTTTTGATAGAATATGACCATTTTCCGAATGACCGCCCATTCGAATTCTTGAAAAGAAGTCATCATGATATGATACAAAGTGATTTTGTCGATTTCAAGGGTATGCCGCGGTCCGTATTTCCGAAGCGTGAGTCGTTTGATTACACGTCCGTGCGGCACTTCGAAACGCCCTCAAAAATCGTTCAGTTCATCGGCGAAGATGTGTTATACGACATTACGCCTATTATTGACATCATCTATGAAAAATCGATAAATACTATGGAAACAATCGATATACCATCTGTAGTTGAAACCGACCATGGGTTCGAAGATATAAGCGACTTGAATGGCATCGCAATTCCATTTCTCTTTTACGAAAAGACTTGCCAAAATAATTTATTGAACACCCTTATCGATAACTGCGCCAAAGAAATGAAACAAAACGAACACAGTTTTTTGCATAAGTTAATCGAAGAATTGCCCGAAAAATGCGGTTCTATTGAGGATTATTTGTTTATGTCGAATATTTTGACTAGCATGCAAGAAAAATTATATTTCAAATTGAAGCAAATACGCAAAGAACAACACAATTGGTTGTCATATGATGTAGTTTCGCAATGTTTGGAGCGTTTGGAATCGAACATTGATATATCCAATAAAGACTCTTTATGTTTCGAGCGACAAATCATCAACTATAGCAACGAGGAATTACATAAAAAAATCGACGAGCATTTGAAACCGTTCTTTCCCGATAAAGAATTCCGTTTCTCCGGTATAATTGATGTTATGAATGAACATACGATTTATGAACTGAAATGTACTCATTCTACTACTATTGAACATAAAATCCAATTAATATTTTACGCCTTCATTTGGCAAGTTTGTGGGATGCCTGACAAAGAATTCGTTTTATTCAACATAAAAACAGGAGAAAAATACACACTGCGAGCCTCATTGGAGCAGATTACGAAAGTAATTGTGCGTATATTAGAAGGGAAATATGTACAACAAGAGAAGAAAACTAGCGACGATTTTTTACATGAAAACGTACAAATAATGAACACATTAACAAGCTCACATCTTATGGATAACATGTTGAAGAAGATGGATGAAGACGACAGTCAGGTGACCGATTGCAGCGATTTCCATTCTTGAGCTTGTGTCCGCAAATGTATTTATAGCATCCATTGGCGACTTTTTTCTTGTTGGCATTCCATGCTGCACTAGCTTCGTCAAAATCGATAATGACTGCGAGATTCGTTTGACTTCGTGTTTTTACCATGGTATTATGTGCTTTATGTAAATTGTATAAAAAATGAATCAATTTTTTATATATCCATGTCATATATATGAAATTCGGTAACAATCCACATGCTGTATATAGCGGTGCCTTGTCTGGCTATCGTAATATGTTTTTGAGCTCATCGATCGCGGTTGTTATTATTGGTTTCAGTGATAAATTCAAAAATAAAAATATTAGCATGTTCGTCAAAATCGTCGGTGCTATTATTTTCATGTTATCTATTACTATTGGCATTTTAACCGATTATGATTTTCGCTTTTATTTAGACAACTTTAAACATGAATTACCCGATTATATTCCTGTGGAAAACTGGTATATATGGTCATCCGTAGTATATATTTACACTTTATTGATTGGTATTGTCGGTGGAATATACTTATTTCGCGAAGTTTTATAAACAAATATATACCAGTTAAGATTTAAAAATGGAGCACCGAAGGCGTTCTGGTTTTTAATGCGTCACTGGTATCTGACCCTTAAAGATTTAAAATAGACATTTTTAATATTTAAGGGTTTAAAAGAAAAATGATGTAATATTATAGATGGATACTACTATGTCTATTTTAGAGAAAGTATGTGACTCTTTTTATGGTTTGTTTGTTCCTTATAAAAATAAAACTACTCATGACGTAGATTTGGATGTCGACATCGAAAATCAATACGAGAGAGTGGTAAAGAAAGGTGTTGTTCTCACGGGTAACGTTTTCACGAACTTGCTTGTTCTGAAAGTGGATACGTTAAAGGCTATTGGAAAATTGTTAAGGGTTTATATCAATGAACTTCTCGAATATAATAACGAGCCTACTATTTTGGAAGAAGTAGGTGGCGATTATGAAGTAATACCTGATAAAAAGAATGATTAGATAAAATATTTGTATATTTTATATAAATGAGTGATAAGGGATGGGGAAATTTTATAAAAAACACACCCAATATGACAGACACTAGAACTGAAGACCAATTGATCGCAGATATTCCACAAAAGAGCAGAGTTGCACAAAGAACACCAAAAAAAATCAAGAAAGAAAGAGAACAAAAGATAATACAGAAAGGAGAAGGAAAAGGTATTGAACATTTTTTAGCAGGAGGAAAGCGAAAAACTCGTCGCAATAAGAAGGCCGGAAAGACCCGTCGTCGTCGTCGTTAAAATAGATTTTCTATACGAAAAAAGGGCAACATACTGAAACAGAATCAGTTGTTTTCTCGATTCCATTTTCATAGGTCAATAAGCCATGTTCAAACTCTTTGACGAATTTGTCCATTTGTTTTACAACTGCATTCTTCAAATTCATGTTTTTGTCAAAGAAAAGGTTAAAATACCAATCATACATATACCAATCCGAAGTCATAGCGTTTGTATATTTATTATAGCCATCTCGTAATATTTTTCTCCCAATTAAATCGACGATTTGACAGAAACTGTTTGGATCAAAAACGAATGTATGGTCTTTTTGTAATCGTTCTTTCATATATCTAGTCCTGATAGATTTAAATTGTTCCGAAATATAAGCATGACCGTAATCGATTAAATATACCCTTCCGACAAAGATTGGGTTAATATTTCCATTAGAAAAATACGCCTGACTAGTGCATATTTCGTCGTGATTTATCAGTATGTTTCCCAAATGCAAATCATCATGGATACACATCATTTTAAACAATTCTTTGATTCTATACATGATTTGAACCATACAAAACAAATGGTGCGTTCGGATTTTTTTCTCTAAAATTTCGGTAATTAGTGCGGTTGAGTCAAAGTAACTACCGAAATCTTTGCTGTTCGACAACAAAGAACGATATAAATTATATCCTGTACCGCCGTTGATATGGGGCATAATTATGACGGCTAGTTGTAGTGAATTATTATCAAATGACATAATTGACTTTAAAGTCATGTTGACATCCAAAACATCGGTGACTTCCATCAATTTCAAAGATTTCAAAAAATAGACAATATCTGACGTATTTTCACCAAATCTTTGTCCATCATCCAAAATAAAATAATCCTGAATAGGAATACAAGCACATGAATTATACTTTCGGCTGTCATATATATGCGTTTGAACCGATATTTCATTGTCGAACATTTTTCTTGACGATGTATGAATCCTTCTTTGGAAATTTATCCTGACGAACTGCTCATAATCTTTTTCGTCGCATAATGGAATCAGTTTCAAGAATAATGTGTCCGGTATATCGTCGGGTTTATTTCGTATGAAATCCATGTAAAATCCTGTGCTATATGAACCACTATTTACATACGAAAATATTACAGTTTTATCTTTGAGACCATCATATAAATATCTCGGTATGCTCATTTATATGATGTGATGAAAAAAAATATTTCAAATAATATAACAATGTTTTACCCTCCCTTCTTTGTTTACGTAATCAAAAATGAGTTTGTCCCCTCGTTCATTCATGCATAAAAAGTAGTTGTTGCTATCATCCAGCATATCACAGTGATTCGGTTTCACATATTCATCCATTCGGTGCTCACTTGAACAGCCCAATACTATTTGATGGAACAAATATCCATTTCTCACCTTTCTCAGAAACTGCGCATTGTGTTCATGACCGGAAATATACGCCTTAACATTGTACTGTTCAAAGATTGGCATCAATATTCGATATAATGGTTTCATATAACTACTATAATAACCATTGGTAATAATCGGGTAATGTCCCACGACTATTTTATGCATTGCTTTGCTTTCACGCAAAGATTTTATCAGCCAATCAATGTGCTTTTCCATTAGAGTTGCCGAATATTGATTATGAACACGTATCATTTCTCTTTCATCAATACCGCAGTGGTTTGGATATAGCTGCATAGTATCGATGAAAAAAAAATCGGTTTTGCTAGAAAATCTATATTTATAATAAAAATCTTTGTTCATCATGTATTTTGATGTGAGTTGAGCATACGGATTTCCCACATAATCATGATTACCCAGAACAGCATGTATGTTTTGAAACTTGATTGGTTCAAAAATATCTTTGTATTTTTCCCATAGTTCATCTTCCGTTGATTCGACCCCACGTTCGTAAAAATTGTCCCCTAATAATATTACTTTATCCCCTAACTGGAAATTGCGTGTTATATGTTTTACAAGTTGGTTTAATTCTTCATTGAGAAGTCCTATATCTCCCAAAAAGTAACAACATGGATCCATTAAATGTGTAACATATATAATGAGTATTATTTATCCTTTTTTATGTGTGTTTATTATATAAATACATCAATGGATTCACCAGATTATGAATTTAGATTTACCAGACACGGTTTATCTTGTAACAATATGGAAGCAGGTGAAAGTTGGGCGAGTATTGTAAAAAAAGATCGGGAACCATCAATACATGATTTTTCTCTGGAACAATTGACGGAGCCACTAGACCCACACAAACCACTAGACAAATTTAAACGATATAGTGACAAAGCTGGATTAGGGCTTAATAACTATGATTATAATTTTACATTTGAATCTTTTAAGCAACTATCACCCAAAATATATGTCGTTGTATCGCCTTTGATTCGAACATGGGAGACCGCGGTTTTATTATATGGAGTCGCCAACCCGGGTTGGACCGATATGCATTTATATATTGGACCATATTTAAAAGAAAAGTTTTCATATATTCAAATATATGGAGCAAAAATGAAGACACTATACAGAGGTAATTATTTCAAAGAACCTAAGGAAATAATTCCACAATTTCACAGATTTTTGGATACAATAAAACAATCGCATCCAGCAATAGCAATAGGAACAGGTACAAAAACGATTACTTTGTATTGGCCGTCGTTTAAAGATTTTGATTTAGAAAACCCTAACTTTCTGAAATTTAAATTTACAATTGGTGCACCCAAACCCAAACCCGAACCCGAACCCGAACCCGAACCCGAACCCGAACCCGAACCCGAACCCAAACCCGAACCCGAACCCAAACCCGAATCAACGCGTGTTACTGGCTCTCCTGTGGTGGTATCAGACATTCCTGACGAACCAGAACATTCGACTACAAGACAAAAAAAAACACAAGAAGTAGCGGCACCACATATTACCCTAGAAATTATAAAACCCACAAACCCAAACTATAAATATTCCGATTACAGTTATGATGGCAGCGAACAGTTTTCACATGATGGTAATTTATCAAGATTCATGCGTGAATTCAAAGTGCCGGAAGTCGGAGAAAAGAAGATAAGTGGTTATCCTCGAGAACTATTAGTTGAAAATACTGTTCATGAAAATACTGTTCATGTTGTTGTACATTCAAAAATAATGCAGGCACATCTGTATGATAAATATGGCATAGATATAGAGACATCGGTATGTGAAGCGTTGAGAAATATACGGAATTCAAATAACTGGACATTTATAGATAAAATAAAAGCTATTGTACCACCAATCAAATCTCGTCCAAAACCCTTGAAACCTACTGAATGGTTTGATACTCAAAATGGCATACTAGGTAAAATGAAAGAACAACTGTTATATCCTAATTTTTTCGATAATAATGAACGAGGCATTGTGTTCGGAACATACGTACAAGGGCTAGAAAATGGAGCTTTTGTAAAACTAATATCCAAGTTCAAAGCAATAGGCGATAATGAAAAAAAAAGAGAAAAAATATTGAAAAGGCCAAATGAAAAAGAAGACAAATACCTAAAAGTTTTTAATTTTTTTATGGAAGAGTATATCCACACACTACGTATGAGAATTGGTGTGCCTACACATACGTCGATTGTGGATGATGAAAAATTAATTGATGAACTAAAAAAGAGTTATCCACCAAATAAACGTAAATTTTGTGGCAATCCTGAAAAAGAAGATGTCAATGTGAATTACACAAAAAAAACTTTAAAGGCTTTTGAAACTACGGGCGGAAAACGGTCGAAAAAACGACTCATACGAGGAAAGGTCACAAAGAAGAACAGAAAGTTCAAAAAATCTCGAAAACGTAAAGGTGGTAAAATAGCGACTCGTTATTCGAATATATAATTTTCGTCCCATATTCTTCCAAATACTTTGGTAACCGTACAACTGTACACCTTTTCAATACCGCCTAAACATTCGTTTGCGTATTTTACAATCTGTTTCACTTCGTGTAGATTCGCCTCCAGTCGTTGTATTTTTTCATCTTCTAATGATGACAAATTATTTTCGCCCAATGTATCACTGAATCTATACAAAATATCGGTGACCGTATTCATAAACATCACATAAACCAAATATATCTCCCGCTTTTTCGAAGCTTTCTTGTCATTTTTCTGTAGTATATTTTTGAATTGTTCTTCATTAATTTGGTTTCGCAAATACTGAATACGCAGTTCCTGATTGTTCAAAATGTCATCGACTCTGTAACGTTCTAATACTGTAAAACGATAGTGTATAAGCAATCGACATGTTTCACGGATAAACCGGCAAAATTTGTGAGTATTTGGATTAATATTCAGCCTATATTCCAAACTTCGCGAAAAGTAATGGTCTATTTCCCGTCCGCATTGAACTTCATTATGATTCACCGGAATTTGACCGCCTGTTCGACGCATCCATTCGTAATAATGCGGATTGTGAATATTTGTTTCAATGCGACCGGTACGCCAACTAAATGCGGTGTGACAATCTGGACACCACATCTGGTCACAACCGTCGATTTTAGATATTCCTGTACCGCAATTCGGACACGATTTTGTATCATTGGACAAAAGCGCAATGGTGGCTTTAAGTTCCTCGTCACAAGTATGAGGGATGTCTCTGTCGAGCCCTTTATTTTCATGACAATCCGGACAAAACCAACTACTGCATATGCCACATTTCCATTGATTACTCAAGAATCCGCGACACCCTTCATCTGGACAAGCTTTTATAAACTTGGCCCGTTCTCGCGTTGGAGCGCGATTCAAAATGCGATTACGTTCTATTCTTTTTGACCCTATTCGTCGCTCTATTTCTCGCATTTTTCTACATTCTTCGTCGATTTCAAGATTAATTGCTTCTGCTGCGATTATGTTTTCAACAAGCGGCTGTGTCGCGGGAAGCAATGCACGTTCTTTGTCGAAGAGTACATCTTCTTTGTGATGTTTCAACTTACCGACAACGAAATTATGCGCGAAATTCTCCGAAATAAATTTGTTCGTCCATGTCCGGTCACAACTTTGGTTCATACACTTCGGCGAAGTCTCAATAAGTATATATTTTTCCATACATACCTTACATGCTTCAAAATCACAGTATTCACATTTGATTCGTTTGCGTTTCTTGACACTATATGGTTCGACGCAAATCATACATTCTGTCATAATTATTGTAAAATTATATAATTATAATTTTATAAATATATTTAATCAATTTTTTATTATATTCTATATGTTCTCACATATCCCACCTAGGGATACATATCGACGTATAAAAAACCCGTCCATCACTTCTAAAGTCGCTCGATGTTTCAATAGACTATCGTCGAAAATCTATAAATCTTTGATATCCACCACCTCATTCATATAAGGCAATATTTCCTCGTCATGAGTGACGATTACCAGTGTTTTACCCTTACATTCTTCCACAATCATTTTTATCACTTTCACGCGTGTATCGGGGTCCAAAGCCGACAAAGGTTCATCGATAAGCACTATTTTCGACGGCTTCAATATTCCGCGGATTAACATCGTCACCTTTTGCATTCCACCTGATAAATTAGTTCCATGAACGCCACACGATGAATTTATTCCGTCGTTCAGTTCGCTGAAGACCTCGTCCAATTTGTACTTCTTCAGTTTATCAATAATAATTTGTTCATCGACGTTGTTTCCGTAATTCATATTGTACATAACAGTTTCGTTAAACAGATTCGTGCTCTGATTGATATAATTCACTTGAGTACGTAAATATTCATTTTTCGCATCCACAATTGGAACTCCGTCGATGTTTATGGAGCCGTTTTCAATGGTATTCAAATTCAACATGAGTTTTAACAATGTACTTTTGCCGGCACCCGACTGCCCTACAATCGCGACTTTGTCACCACCTTTGATTGTTAAATTCAGATTTTCGAATAAATATTCTTCGCTTTCTTTGTCGTGTTTGAAATAAACATCCTTCAGAACGATTTCGCCCTTATTTACAAAGTTTGTTTGATATTTCTTTTCGTCTTTAGAAAAAATCACATCCAAAAACTCCTTTGAACCACTTATTATGCCCATTTTATATGTGATGTTATGGACAAATGAACTATTAACCCATGAAAAATAATTTTGAAACTGACCCAATATAAGGATTACAACAATCGCATTTTTATTTGACAGTTTCCCTTCTTTTAATAAATAATATAGTGTCACAATCCCCGCAATATATCCCAGTAATATCACAATTTCTGTACCATACGCCACAAGCGTTTCCCACATCATTATATTTTTCACCATTTCCGCGTGTATTTCTTCTTTTTCACCGTTTTTGTGCAATTGAGAATCCACTTCATTATTGATATATATGTTCATTAAGTTATCTAAACTATCTTGGATACCCTCACTGAGGTTACTGTTGAAGTAATTCTCCTTTTCCGATATAAGAGTAATCAGTTTCTGCATGCCCAAATATTGAATCACCACGCATATAACAATGACTACAAGTAATATATTCGCTAT